>ERZ779840.569-NODE-569-length-42199-cov-8.769244_pt1 | contig 42199 bp, 38 predicted proteins | sample MGYA00511561_ERZ779840 | MGnify/ENA primary metagenome ERZ779840 (study PRJEB29588, sample SAMEA2162036) | human gut metagenome | biome: human gut; feature: human-associated habitat; material: faeces | place: Denmark | collected 2008/2010 ...
GTAACTGAAACGTCGCAATATTTTGTTTTCTTTTGCAGGTCTGTCTGTTCTGCAATTCTCGCAAAATGCTTAATTATAAACGATTTACGTTTAATTCTCGTCATTCTGTTTTTTATTGCATTTCTAAATATTACTTATGCAGCACGCCATACATTCGCTTCATTGGCCATAGCGAACAAGGTTTCATTGGAGTCCATCGCCAAGATGCTGGGGCATACGGATATACGCACCACCCGAATCTATGCAAAAATCATGAACTCCACCATCGCATTTGAAATGCAGACCTTACAGGACAAATTTGCACTGCCAACCCATCCATAACGATAAAAGACATCCGATTCTCAAGAACGGGAGTAGCCAGCCAAGGTTATTCCCGTTTTTTTATTCCCTCCAACAGGCAGCGGTTCTTCAAGTATCCATCCGCAGATATTCCTGATTCTTCCCTGCAAAGATAGCTTTTTGCCTTGTCGCAGGCAAGGCGGCCCTTACGGGCTGGTTGGCCGGAAAAAATCATCCTCACTCCGTTCCGGTATTTTTTCCGCCAAGCCTTGCTTAGGACAAGACAAAAAACAATACGGGGCATGTAAGAAACAGAAATACCGCGCTCCAAGGAGCCGGTCATGTCAAATTTAATCCATCAAGAATCATGAAAAGATACCAGTCTTGGAAAGGATTTCCGGAATACGGACCGGAAAGAGGATGTGCCTATACCGGAAGAGAAGAGCAGGCGGAACGGTCAATTCTGCCAGCCGGAAGTAACCCAGTCATAAACCCTACAATCCTTTAACCTATGTTGTACTATCAGTTCAGGAACTACGAAGAGTTCAAGGAAATTTTCGCAGTAGAAAAAAGAAGCAACGGCGCAAAGGTCAGAAAGAACAAGATCCTGCTCAGCCATCTGAAAAATGCAGACCTTCTGAAATATTGCCGGGAAAGGAATGATTTCACCTTGCTTGACATCAAGGACATGGCTCAATTGCAACAGTCTGTCACCGATGCCGTATGCAGTTCCGGCAAGCAGGATGATTCACTTCCCCACAAGGTGGAGCTGATTGGATGTACCTATTGGTCTGCTCAATACCGTACGGATGAAGCCCGGGGCATCTGTGAAGACGGTGACCACGGTTCCATCCGTTATGTCAATATGGAACGCAGCAGGGTGTTCAAAATGAAGTCAGCCAAGTTCCTGAGAGCCGTCATGCTGGAGACCTCCGTAGGAAAAGTCCTTTCCCCCAGTGTCGTGAACTGGCTTTGCGGGGACGTGTTCACCAAACAGTGGTACACGTTCACCCTAGGCTGTACGTCCAATATGGAGCTGCATGTGGACAACAACTTCGAGGCCATCTATGACAGCTACCGGTGCAAGGGAGACTTCAACTCCTGCATGACGGACAAGGAGAGACATTTCTTCTATCTGGATTCGGTGCAGGCCAAAGCGGCCTATCTCAAGGACGAGGAAGGAAAGATTGTGGCAAGGGCTGTCCTGTTCACCGAAGTCACCGACCAGGACAACAGACGGTGGAGGCTGCTGGAGCGCCAGTATACCACCGGTGAGGACGAGATGCTGAAATACATGCTGGTCAACAAGCTGATCCAGGAAAACCGCATCGACGGATACAAGATTGTGGGAGCGTCCTGCCATGAAGCGAATGCATTTGTCGGCATTGACGGAAGTTCGCTTTTTGACCGCCGGTTTGAGATAGACTGTGTCCTGAGCATGGACAATACGCTTTCCTATCAGGATTCCTTCAAGTGGTACGACTACGATGAAAGGAAGGCCTACAACTACAAGCATTCGGAAGATGACTATCTGCTGGACACGACCGACCGGAACCTGAACGGCGATGACGACGAAAGCGACGAGGCATGGGATGAATACCACCAGCGCTACTGCACGGAAACCCGGGTCTGCTACATGCAGGGACGGGAAATCGAAGTGGATGTGGACGACCTGGAGGATTTCAACTACATATCCTCCTGCGGTGATTATTACCATCACGATGATACGGTCTGCTGTGACTGGTGCGAAGGCTACTGCCTGACAGACCACTCCGTCTACTCGGAAATCACCGAAGAATACTATTGCTGCGAACAATGCCGGGAGAATGCCGAGAGCAGCCACAAGGAAAACTACTGGCATTACTCCGAATATGACAAGGCCTGGTTTGAAGATGCGGACGAACTGACGGAAATCCATATCTGGAATCCGCAGGAAGAAACTTACCGGTCCCTGACCATCCATGTGGATACCATGGAAAGTCTGCTGGATAACGGGCAGGCGGTCTGTTTCGAAGATGAATACTACGACCTGCTGGATTCGGAAACCGGCCTTTCACTGAATTATTCCGATGATACGAACGCTTATGAAGAAGAACATGAATACGCAACTGTTGAAGAAGCTGTATAGCATATACAGCCCGAGCGGAAAGGAACAGAAGATGGTCCACTTCCTCTGTTCCTACATCAACGGGCTTCCCGGAGAAATCAGCTTGGAAAAGGACAGCTTCGGAAACCTGTATGTAACCAAGGGAAGCTGCGAGTCCTATCCCTGCCTGGTGAGCCATCTGGACCAGGTGTCCCATTGCAGGCACTCAAAGGATTTCAGGGCCGTTGAAGCCAAAGGCATCCTCTTCGGCTACTCCCCATCAAAGCGGAGATTCGAGAATCTGGGGGCTGATGACAAGAACGGCATCTTCATCTGTCTGGAATGCCTGCGGAAATACGATGCCATCAAAGTCGTGTTCTTCCGCGAGGAGGAAACCGGATGCAGGGGCAGTTCCCAGGCATACATGCCTTTCTTTGACGACGTTCGGTTTGTCATCCAGCCCGACCGGAAAGGGAATTCCGACCTGATTACGGCCATCAGTTTCACGGAGTTGTGTTCCGGAGAATTCCTCCGGGAGGCGGCTCCCGAAAAGTGGGGCTATACGGAGAACAACGGGATGATGACGGATGTCCTCACGCTGAAGGAGAACGGACTGGAAGTGAGTTGTGTCAATGTCAGCTGCGGCTATTACAATGCCCATACAGACGAGGAGATTACCGTCAAGAAGGACCTGCAGAAATGCCTGGAATTCGTGGAGCATCTCATTGAGGACTGCACAGCCGTCTATGTCCATCAGGGGACAGATGCACTCTATGATTCCTTCTTCGAGTGCGAGGAGGAGATTCACGACATCCTGCACCGGCACCCGTCCCTGTCGCTGGAAGATCTCCGCAGCTTGTATTCCCCTTCTTTTCCGCGACTGTCGGCAGAGGACTGGAGTCGGATCTATGAGGATTATCGGCTGGTATGGGACGATGTGCCGGATGACACGGCCGACTACGGATTCCTGTCCTGCCACGAAAAGGATGCATGAACGGACAAAAAGTATATACAGTCAAATACCGGTTTCACGGAACCGGAAGTTTCACCTAAAAATCAATGAGACATGAAAAAATGAAGGATGTTTCCAATCTTGAAAAACATCAGGAAGAGTCATGGAACCGCTTGAAACGGGACATTTCCAGCAGTGCACACACCATCCATGAAATTGATACAGGAAAGGCCAGAGGGTATAACCGTGCCCTGTTTGTCAGCAGTATCCTGAACAAGGTAAGCACCTATGCCGGCAAGGGTGAAGTGGAAATCGTAGAGAAGGCGGTGGATTTGATCCGGGAATACAATGCCCGCAGCGGAAAGCCGGTCATCACGCCACGCAACCGTTTCTTCCAACTGCCGGAAGTGGCCCGCCGGAACCGGCTGAAACTTGAAGAAATCCGGAAAAAGGAAAACCGGAAAGTGAAGTTTGAAGGGGGAACGCTGGTCTGAAACTACGAAGCTGACCGGCTGCAGATTCTCTTCGACAGCATTCCCAACGACGGGATGCGCAAGGAACTGAAAGCTTCCGGATTCAAGTGGTCTCCCAAGCAGCAGGCCTGGCAGCGCCAATTGACGCAGAATGCCGTGCATGCCGCCCAACGTGTGTTGAATCTCAACTCGCTGTAGCCATGGACAGCCGAACCCGATTCATTGCAGATTCCCGCTGTTTCAGCGGGGTCTGCCTGACGGTCATGTCAGACGGACTGCACAGCGACAGTACTGGAGAAACGCTGGAAGAGCTGCGCATCCGGAAAGTCAATCCGTACATCACAGCTCTGTCACCCCACCAGATGGAAAAACGGATGCGCCTTTACCGGCAGGCGCTGTGTGCTCCTTTCAAGGAAATCACGAAGAAGGAATACCTTGAACTGCTGAACGTGCTTCCACCGATACGGAAGCGGGAGGACTCCTTCTTTCTGTCCGAACCTTATTACGGGGAACTGGCAGAATTCTGCTTTACACGGGAAAACCGGTTCTTCAAGGGAATCCGGTCTGTCTGCACACCGCAAGCCAGACTGGACAAGGAAATCGACCGGTACATGGAACTGATACGGCGGAAGGCTTTCCTCCACAAAGGGAAGGATACACCGATCGGTGATAACGACACGGACCTCTGGCACATAACACCTTATTTCTTTTCAGTGGACGGCAAAGCACCGGCTTTCCTGTGCAACCTTGTCTACCGGGATGACCGCCGGCAGGCAAGGACAGATATGGCCCATACCCTGAAAAGCCTGCGGAACAGCCATTACCGGTACTGTTGGGGAAAAGGTCCCTATGAAACACTGGACTGCCTGATGGACCGTGCGCTCCAGGAAGATCTTACACTCATTTCCGGCGGCTGCTTTTTCCAGTATCCCACCAACCGGGAATCCATCACTTTCTTCGGCCAAGTCAAAGAGACCGGAGAAGAGTTCCTGTTCCGTATCTACGACCGGGACTACTTTCTCTATCTGCTGAAGCGGCTGAGGACGGTCAAGAGAGAGAATTGCATGGAAAACATTTCCGATTCATCCACCTTAAAAACTATCCTGTAATGAAAGAAGGAGACATTGTTTTTCTGATACGCTCCTACAGGGGATACCGTGCCGTTGAACTGATTGAAAGACTGCCTTACCGCTGGCTGGTACGGGTGGTCGAAAGCGGCCTGGAGCTGGAAGTGTATGAAGATGAACTGACAGCCGAAAATTGAAAGAGCCATTCAATAAACAAACGATTCATTAACTTTTAAAATTACATCATCATGAAAATCTGTTGTTCACAAGAACACTACGACAAGGTCGTACAGTATGCCAACTCCATTCAGGACCAGACTTTGCAGAACTGTCTGGAACGTTTTAAACAATGGGAAAAGAGCGGACGGGGCTGTGAAATCGAACTTTACTACGACTCAGCCCCTTATTCTTTCGGATTCTGCGAACGGTATACGGACGGGAGAACCGGCATTGTGGGCGGACTGCTGTATCATGGCAACCCGGACCAGTCGTTTGCCGTAACCATGGACCGTTTCCACGGATGGAGCATCCATACGTAAACCGCATCCGGTTTGTGGCATGAGGCATGCAGGATAGAAGTATCACCTCAGACTGTATGCCTCTTACCTTTATATATATGTATCACCATTAAAATCATTTGTCTGATGAAACTGAACTATAACGAATGGCTGACACTGGCTTTCTGGGAATACAACCGGTATCCGGATGAAGAACTGACGCTGGAGCTGTTTCAGGAAACCTTCGGTTCCGTGCCGGGTGCACACTACTACGAGAAATGGGTTTACTACTACGAAAAGAACCTGCTGGGCATGATGGCCTATTTCAGAGGCGAGGAGGACAAAGGGCAGAAGTTTTGTGACATGGTCGCCCGTCAAGTGGAGCGGTATATACAGAACCGGGAAACATACACGGAAAACAATCATCTATAACAACAAGCGTATGGCAAAATTTGAATTATCCAACGAAGTCAAGCCGCTCGACCGAATTATCAACCGGTTGGCCGGAGAATGCGGCTACGAAGTCCAGCAGGTGTTCAACGACCTGCTGCGGTATATCATACACGGATTCTCACCGGGTGCGACACCTCTGAAGGACTGGAAATACAAGCGGCAGCAGAATATGGCATTCCTGGAAATGATCCGGGAGTGGATCGGCATCATGCAACGGCAGACTGCCCTGTCCGGCTGGTTCGATGCATTCGGGGAACTTCACATGGCCTACTGTTCCAAAAGCGGACAACAGTATCTCGGACAGTTTTTCACCCCGACTTCCATCTGCGAGCTGATAGTCCAATGTACAAGGACTGAGAAAGGCACTACGGGCAAACGTATCAGTGACCCGACCTGCGGAAGCGGCAGATTGCTGCTGGCCTACCACGTGCATTGTCCGGGTAATTATCTGGTCGGTGAAGACATTAGCCGGACCTGCTGTATGATGACCGTATGCAACATGCTGATTCACGGGTGTGTCGGTGAGGTCATCTGCCACGACAGCCTCATGCCGGACAAATTTACGGACGGTTGGAAAGTCAATCCGACCCTGCAGTTCAGCGGTCTGCCTTCCATCCGACACATCAGTAAGGAAGAATATGCTGACAATCATACAGCGAATAGCCAAATACGGCATCTGTTGAATGCAGCAAAAGAGCTGGAATATCTGGAAAAGAACCTGCCGCCTTCCTTATGAGACTGATGCCAGAAATTCATTGGTCAAGATTCAAGCCATTGAAAGTTGACATCCGTCAACAGTGAATAAAATATAAATTATAGGCTGATTTTGACTTACACATTCTGTTATTCAAAATAATACATTAACTTTGCATCAGAAAATCATAACAGAATGTGTAAGTCAAATAAAGACAAACAATGGAGTTATTCTTTCAGAACAGGAAACTAGAAAAGATTGCGTCTGACCCAAGAAAATGCTTAAAGGAACTTGGCAAGACTAGAGGAGATCTATTCCTGCTACGCTTAAGAGACCTCTACAGAGCTGAAACTCTTGAAGATGTGCGTTATCTACCCGGACACTATCATGAGCTGAAAGAAGACAAGAAAGGACAATGGGCGTGCGATCTTGACCAACCATACCGACTGATATTTGAACCCCATGAAGACCCTATTCCAACAGATGAAAACGGAAAGTATATCTGGATTGAGATCAAAGAAGTAGAAATAGTTGAAATTGTGAATTATCACGGTAAATAGTATAGATTATGGCAAATTTAAAGAAATTCGTTCCTCCAGTGGAATTTCATCCCGGTATTACCCTTTCAGAAAAGCTGAAAGAGATGGGCATGAGCGTAAAAGAGTTTGCTGTGCGCACTTCAAAACCAGAAAAGACAATTTTTGCTGTCATGAGCGGCAAAAGCAGCGTTACCTCTGATATGGCTGTAGCTTTTGAGAGTGTCACAAAAATCCCTGCACATTTCTGGTTGAATATACAACGTGGATATGATGAATATGTAGCCCGTCAGAAGAGAGAAGAACAGCTGTCAAAGGCGTATGAATGGGCACGTCTGTTTCCCCTGGCCAAAATGATGGAATTTGGATGGATTCCTACCGTTCATACCGCAGATGAAAAGGTAAAGGCATTGCTGGCTTTTTTTCAGGTAAGCACAGACAGAGCATGGGAAGACTACTATCTGAACCAACAGCTGAAAGTGGCGTTCCGCATTTCTCTCAACAATATAAAAGAAGCACACGCAATATCTGCATGGTTGCGTCAAGGGGAAATCCAGGCGGCAGAAATGCCAACTGCAGAATTTTCCGAAAAGATCCTGCGCGAAACGATACCTGCCATGAAAAGCCTTTGTGCTGAACATCCCGAAGATTTCGCTATCAGGTTGCAGGACTTGTGTGCACAGGCTGGGGTTAAGCTTGTATATACACCTTGTCTGCCCAAAGCTCCTATCAATGGGTCTACAAGGTGGATAAATGATGTACCCTGCATTCAGATGACTGGAAGACATAAAAGAAACGACATTTTCTGGTTCACATTCTTCCATGAATTGGGGCATATCCTACTGCATGGGAAAAAGGATATTTTCCTGGAAGATATCGAATATGAAGATAAGCAGAAGGAAAAAGAGAAGGCGGCTGATGATTTTTCTTCTCGGATTTTATTGTCCCAGACTGAGGAAAGTGAGATTATCAAACAGGGTGATTTTTCCGCAAATACCATCCGGTATTATGCTGAAAAATTCGGCATCCATCCGGGCATCATCGTTGGAAGATTGCAGCATAATAAAGTTATCTCATTTACCGCTCATGCAAATCTGATTGAAAAAATAGAACTGTTCAGCTGAGTTGTTGTTTAATCTGCAACGAAAACACATGGCTTCATGTCAAAAATCAAAAAAAGTAGAAAGACCTCCCGGTGGGTGGAGAGACCGCATACTTGCGAGGTACTTCATCCTATTCAAACGATGGAAACAGAGAACAAGCCCTTGACCAGCATAGATAACCTCATGGATGCCGAGTTCGGCAAAACCGGTACCCGGCAACGTGAAGCGTTCCGTAAGGAAGCGTATGATTATTGTGTGAAGTCAAATCTGGAGAAGGAAGCCAAAGAAAATCATAAACAGAATTCAGCAACAAAACAAAACTGTACGCATAATGAATGACCTGCAGAAAAAAGCGAAGGTCGGTTTTTATTGCAACCGGCCTTATGGAATACGGATTGACTATGCCCAAAAGGGATTTGTTTTTTTCAACCGTTATGCCAATACGCTTGGTAACAGAGAAACCGGCTCCATTGAGGAACTGTCTTTGGAGAGTTTTGAAGGTGTCAATGAGATTCCTTTGGACGGCATACTTGTCCATAACGGGAATCATACTACAGATGTTTATTTCTACTCTGAGGAATCCAATCCGTACAGAAACGCGACTTTGGATTTGGAGGCACTGAAACAATACAACCGGTTCATCTATCCCCTGTCCATCCTTCTGAACCGGACATTATAAAGCACCAGCCGTGAAATGCATGATGTTTCACGACTGGCGGCTACTTTCAGGGTACGAACAACCGTTCGTATTCTTCTTTCCTCCTTCTTTCTATGGACGGGATCTTCTTTCCTTTGTAGTAGCAAAATTTCACAAAGTCCGCATAGATATCCCTGTTACCGGATTCCAGCTTTCTGACCAATGTACTTTTGGGCATCTTGCCATAGCCGAGAAGCCGGTACGGACCTACCTGATAGGCCAGGCAAGCTATCAATAACGAATCTTTTCCCAGATGGCGAAAGAGGGCACACAGTTCCTTCAAGTCCTTTCTTAAAAGCTGTTCTCCTTCCTCTCTCGTCAAACGGGACGGGAATCGTTCGCCCGGACGGATACGGTGTCCGAATGCCACATAGGGATAGTGCTCCGGACCATGCCAACTTTCGTATTTCATGATACATTCAACAGCCGTTTCCCAAAGCGGATTGACCGCATTTTCCTGGGCATTCAATCCTCCTACAAGGATGGTTAGGAAGAGTGACCAAAGCATACTCCGTCGTTTAGTCTGTCTTGTCATGCACCTCCTTCTTTATTCGATGGCTGACTTCCTGATTCATTCTCAGCCTCATCATCGGCATGGTTGAAATCGAATTCCATCTCGACCAAATCCCCCCAGTTGTTCTCCACCGCAACAACCAGATTCTGCGCTTCGTCACACTGGGAAGTATAATACAGCCGGAATTTCGCATCTTCCAGCAGATAGCGGTCATTCGGTTTGAATACCATCCCGTTCTCCAGTTTCAAGGAACCCGTTCCATCGTACTGAAAATACCGGATGGTATAGACTGTTCCGTCAAAATCCCCTTCACTCTTCACTTCACAGCGTATTTCCGCCGTTTCACCCTTGGCCAGCTGTTTGGGAACCGGCATGGTTTCCACCGTAAACGGGTACTGCTGCTGCACATCCAACTCCGAATCACAGGAGGAAACTGCCATCGCCAGTAATCCCATACACCACAAAACCAGCCAGCCGGCCATTCTTCTTTCGTTTCTCATACTTGTTGTCTTCATGTGTTTTCTTTCACTTTTATCAGATGTTCATTCAAATCCTTGCTTCCTTCATAGACTCCGGATCCGTCAGAAAGGCGGCTTCCGTATCGTTGGAGCAATTTATTCAATGCTGACTGCCCGGCAGCATCCCTGTCCAGGTAGCAGCGGATTTCCCGGTAGTTATCCAGCAAGGCATACGACCTTTCCAGATTCGACACGGAGTTCAAGACCAGACAGTCTTCTTTCCCTGCCAGTCCCAGGACCAAGGCTGAAAGGAAATCCATCACTCCTTCAAACACGCAGCACTTGTCCTGCTTGTGATCTGAAAGAGGGACCAAGGACAGGTCCTTGGGAGAGATGCATCCCTTAAACCCGGGATTGCGTACCTCGTAGCCACCGCTCCGGTTGGCAAAGCCGATGGCAAAATACCGCTTTCCACGGATACTGTAGGATATTTCCCGGCAGTGCGTTTGGGCCAGAAACAATGGTATTGCCCTTTTCTCCAAGTAATCCTTCAAGGCCGGATGGGACAGGCCGGCTACCTTCACCTGTTCGAAACAGGATGCCGGTGGCTGCCGGGCAGGCCTTGGCCGAGGAGCCAACGGCAAGTGTTCCGATTGACCCGAGAGAAAATCCACCTGCCTGCTGAAGTCCGTACTTCCCGTCAGTTCTCCGGCAAGGTGGAATATGTCACCACCTTTGCCGAGCCCAAAATCGAACCAGACATTCCGGTCTGTATTCACCTTGAACGAGGCAGTCCGCTCTTCCCGCAGCGGAGACCTGTACCATACATCCTGTCCTTTCCGGTAAGCGGGAGCAAACCCCAACCGGGTGAGCAGGTCGACCAAAGGCACCTGCCTGAGTCGTTCTATCTCCATCCTGTATCAATCCAGATAAAATCGGAATCCGGCACCGCACTGCAACTGGCAACGGTCCAGGCTACCGCCCCACAGGAAGCGTTCCCGCACGGAGGCGGTCAAGGCAATCCGGTCACTGAGGTAAACTTCCATTTCCAGGGTCAGGGCACCGCCATAGACAAAGGCATCACTGTTCTTCAACCGGGCCCCGTCATACAGTGTCCGTTCCGACCAGTTCAGCGTTTCGTATCCGGCCAATGCGGAAACTCCCGCATGAAAGAATAGGGTCCTCCCTGCATCGGACAGAAGCTGGAGATAATATCCCCCTTCAGCGGTAAACTGCGCAGACGGCAAGGTGACCGTCCGGTAATCATGCTTCCGGTAGAGGTATTCCGCACCGAACACCCATCGGTTGCCACCCTTGGCATGGGTGGTCACACCCAAGCCGGCAAAATAACCTGCTGAAGGAGCCATGCCTCCACGCATTTCCACGGCCTGCATTCCGGGCAGGCAGCGCTGGGCAGCAGCCTGCCCTACGGAGAGGGCAAGCAGGCAGACCAACATACACATCCACTTTCTCTTCATCGTACTTTCAGTTCGTTGACGGTTTCTGCACGGACAAGGTCTTCATTGACCACTTCAAAACTCTGGTGACGGCCGCCCTGCTTCTCAAACATCTCGACCACCAGTTTCTTGTCATCCGGTATCGTAAACTTTGGAAGAGCGAATACCGTACATTCCGAATCCCTGCCGTTTACACGTGTCACATAATTATAGGCACGCAACGGATAAATCACCTGCTCCTGCATGGCGGTCCGCTTCACCACTTTCTTGTCCACAATCTTGAAGGTGATGAAGTCCACATCGAACGGTACATGCGAGGTATTCTTCACCTGGGTATGGAAATAAAGCAGGTCGCTGTGGGTATACATACCCTTCAACAGGAACTGGACCCCGAAGCGCTTGCTGCCGATGTGGCGGATACGGCGCTTGTCATTCTCATGGACAGACTTCATGATCAGCCGGACCAGTCGGAGGGATTCGTTGTCAAGTTCTGTCAGGTAGATTTCCATGGCGTTGTTCGGACGGTTCACCGATTCCCCGTCATGGATGAAATCACACATCTCCACATTCAGCAGCAGGGGCTCATCGGCATACTTGACATTGAATGTGTAAAAATTTCCGTCTTCGGTAATGACCGACATGTTGGTTTCCTGCCGGAAATGGCGGGTCGTGGCTTTCACGCGAATAACATTCTCGGCACCGTCAGCCTTACCCGCAATCAGGTTGGGTGACCCCAGGTCCACGTATCTCACCGGTGCGGGGAAAATGACGTGGACGGTCTTGTCATACGTGATTTCCAGCCCGTGGGGCGGAATCATCCGGCTGAAACCGATTTTCCGGGTCAGTCCTTCATACAGATCTCCGTTGCTCTGCTGCGCCATGGCAGCCAGCATGCCCGTCAGGAGGGCAAATACCATCAGAATCTTCTTCATGTGCTTGGGTTTAACGATTGTTTTGATGTCATTGTTTCTTATTGTTCCGGGGAATGGAGCAGCACCCGGTGTCCGGCCTTGAGCGTGACCTTGACCGTACGCATCCTTTTGGTGATATACTGCGAGACACCTTGAAGCACGCCTTTTCCCACATCCGAAGCAATCTGGGCTCCGGCATCGGTGGAGATATTGATGCTACTGTTCATCGAGCTGCCCATGTTGGCTGCAATTTCCCGTGCGGCATCATACTCCAGCGAATGGGGAATCAGGATTCCCTGCTGCCCATCCGTATCATAGACTTCCAGTTCCACGGGAAGGATGCTGCCGCCCGCTTCCAAGGTATGGATGACGATTTCCAGCCGTTCCCCCTGGATCCGGGTTGCACCGACCAGCACGATCCCTTTCGGGATGAACCGGTCTGCCACGGCCATGGGTTCCGTAAGCCGGAGCCGGAGAGCCTGCCCGTCGGATACGGTCTGCGTACCATGCACACAGGCGGCAATGGTATTTCCAGTTGTTACGGTCTTCCTGCCGACGGGGGTGTGGAATCCGGTATTCCGTTCACCGGCATAGGCGGAAAGGAACTCCTCTTCCGTCAGGGGTGCGGAAAGGCTCGACACCACCTGGCTTTGCAGCCGCTTGACCGGCATGGCCGGACGGTTTTCCGCTTTTGCAGCAGGCAAGCTGGACGGGGCTGTCTGCCGGCTGTTGTACCTGGCTGCCAGTTCATAGGACTTTTCCATGAGGGCCATTTTCTCTTCCATCCCCGGGGATGTTTCCTGTCTGTCCTCCTGCTGCCGTTCCAGCTCTTCAATCCTTTCCAGCAGCTTCTCCTTTTCAGAATCCGCTGCCGGTTCATAGATGCTCCCGAGGGTACGGTTCATCTGCCGGTATGCTCCAGCGGAGGAAGTGACTGCTCCGGTATGGCCATCCATCCTTTCCGGTTCTGCATCCGGTTCCTTTGGAAATGTATCCGGCAAACGGACACTGTCCCTCGGCTGTTCGTTCCGGAACAAGGATTCGGCCGTATCAAAGTAGGTTTTCCGCTTCCGGCTTTCCTGCTCCAGCAGCGCCTTCTCATAAGCGTCCTTCTTATTGCCTTCCAGTTCCTTGTCCTCGGGGGAAGGGATTTCGGTATTGAACCCTTTCCCCCGGTTCTGCCTGGCTTCTTCCTCCTTCGAAGGAGAAAATATCAGATAAAGGCTGCCCAGGCACAGCAGGCCCATGAGCGGATATACCACGAAGCGGGCACGACGGCGTTTCTGTTCCTCAGTCAGCGGTTCCCCGTCCCTGCGGAACGGAATCCCGAACGGCTTGAGCAGCCGTTCCAGCTGTTTCTTGATTTCTTCTTTCTGCATCTTTGGTTATCATTTGAATAAAATGTTTCCGGAGTGTATCCTGTCTCATCCACAGATATTCCTCTTCACGGTTCCTGCCGTCCGTCAAAGGAGCAACGGCCGTGCAGATACAGGAAAGGGCAAACGGGACGAACAGGATGCCCAGAATAATCTTTCGCTGTTTCCGGCCCAGCCGGCGGCAGAACAGCCTGAGTGCCAGGTCTGCCTGTTTGATCGGATTCCTTCTCATCGCTCCACACTTCTCAGGTCCTTGTTTTCGAGAATGGTCAGGTGCTCGATGATGAATCCGTTGGGGTTGTCATCCGAACGGGAAGTGTTCTGTAGCTGGCACTCGGTGACCAGCGAACGCTCCGTCACGTTGCTCTGCCGGATGATCATCTGCCGGGCATAGGTACGGGCCTTGTAGGGGTAGGCAGAAAAGTCGCAGAGGACGCTGTCCACCCGCACCGCCTGGTTGATGTTGCCGGATATAAGACGGTTGTAATACCCCTTTTCGGCAAAATCCACATAATAGTGATAGGCACTCTTGTCGGCCAGCTGGAGCGCACGGTTGATGTTGTGCTCGATGGCGTCTTTCTGCGGTGACAGGCCGAAGAAGAGTTCATGGAACCTGCGCACATGCTCCTGGGCTTCGGCCGGACGGTTCTGCGCCAGGTCCTGCGAGAGGGCCAGCATGAGCGACTTGCCGCCATCCAGCACATAGATCTTCTCGCGCTGCTTCTCCGCAAAGCGGTAGGAGTGCCACAGGGCGAAGACGGTCACGATTGTGCAACATGCTACAAAGGCTGCCAGCATCAGACGTATCCGTCTGAAACTACTTTCGATATTGGTCAATGACTTGAATTCCATCTGTTCATGATTGTTTTTCGGTTATTTTCCACGCAGGCGTCCTCCGATGTTGCCCAATGCTGAGCCGGCTGCGCCCGCGGCAAATCCTCCGGCCTTGGTTGCGGTACGGTTGATGTTGCGGCTGTAGTTGCCCGCTCCACCGGCCTGTATAATCCAGCCGGCCACGGTCGGTACGGTAAAGTAGCCGATGATGCCGATGAGCATGAAGATCACATACACGGAATTGGAGTTGTCCAGCGAATAGTTGGGGTTGTTCTGGAGCTCCAGGATGTCGTTCTGAAGCATCAGCACCTGTATCTTGGCCAGCATGCAGCTGAACAGGTCACTCACCGGGAGCCACAGATAGACGGATATGTAACGGGTGAACCACTGGCTGAGCGTGGACTGGAAGCCGTCCCACACGCTGAAGGCGAAAGCCACCGGACCGAGGATGGAGAGAACCACCAGAAAGAAGGTACGGATGGTGTCTATCAGCAGGGAGGCGGCTGCAAACAGCAGCTCAAGCAGACTGCGGAAGCCGTCGCGGATGCTCTTTTCCAGACTGTACATACCCACTTCCATGTACATGCCCATCCGGGTGGCCATGGCATCGGGAGACCAGCCGAGTTCGTCTATCTGCCAGTCGAACTCCTCGTCACTCACCAGGTAGGCCGTTTCGGGATTCCTCAGCATGGCTTCCCGTTCCAGCCGGTCCTTCTGTTCCCGGTACTGCTGCATGTCCATCGTCTGCCCCTCCAGCATCCTGTGGGTTCCCTGCACGATCGGACTCAGTACCGTATTCATCGTTCCGAGCACCAGCGTCGGGAAGAGCATGATGCAGATACCGATGGCAAACGGACGCAGCAGCGGATAGACATCAACGGGTTCGGCACGGGCGAGTGACTGCCAGACCCGCACGGCCACATAGAACAGGGCACCGAGTCCGGCCAGACCTTTACCTACCGCCATCATGTCCCCGCACAAGGGCATCATCTCCTGATACAGGCTTTCCAGTATGGTATGGAGATTGGAAAAATCAACGGATAACAAAACCATAGGCTACCAGTATTTGGAGGTTTCACTTCCATAGAGTGCCAGTACGCGGTCCAAATCATTCTTTTTCCGGGCACGGAGAATACTCACGGCAATGTTCCGGTTCGTATAATAGTTCACCAGGTTGCGGTAGCGGCGCATGCTGGCATGACAGCCGTCCACCACATCCATCCGGTCCTTGTCCGTCATCGAGAGGGTACTGACATTGATGACCTGTCTCAGGTCCTGCAGCACGCCGTTGCTCTCTTCCAGCAGCCGGGTGTATCCGAAGGCGATGGCGTCCAGTTCCTGCGGGGAAAAATTCTCGTCGCCCAGCATCTTCCGGAAGTTCGTCACATAGATTTCCGAAACATCGCCGACCATCAGGATGATTTCACTGACCTTGCGGGCATCCTTCACCAGGTTGTTCACGGATTTCAGGGCATCGTAGTATTTCTTGTACTGCTGGTAGATCTTCACTGTTTCCGCAAAGTTCTGTGCGGTATTGGTGGCCGTTGCGGAAGTGTGCACGATGTTGTCCGACATGTTGATGATGCTCTGGGCCAGGTTGCCTGGATCGGTAACCACCCATTGCGCTCGGACTTCTCCGGCCAGCAGCAGGGCTCCCATGCCCAACAGGAGAACAGTTCTTCTCATGGCTTCACCTCCTTCCTTACATAGTCCCCGTTCGGGGAGAAGGTCAGTATGTCGGCCGCCTCGTTGTAGGCGACATCGATGCGGTAGCCGGTGTTGATGAACAGGTTTCCGTCCTCTTCCACCAGCAGGTAGGTTTCCGGCTTCAGTTTTCTCGTCCTGCCGTTTCGGGAAAACACCGTCACCTTGTAGGCATCCCCTTCCTTATAGATAAGGACATCGGGCTTGCCTTCCACGCTGCTCCATGAACCGCAAAGGCGGTCGCAGTTCCTGTTTCCGCTGCAGCTCTGGAGCAGCAGCGTTGCCGCCCCGACCAGGCAAGCGGCCAGTCTGTACAACTGTCTGTTTTTCATGTCTTGTCTTTTAATGATATTGTTCTTGTTTTGCAATCTGTTCAGAGTCTCTTTCCGCGTCCTTTCGGCTTGGCGACAACCGGTATATGGGCTTTCTGGCAAGGCTTCCGGCTGCGTAACGAATGTGAAGCCGGCTCCGCTTTCCGGGTTTGCCTTTTGCCGGTCATCCCGGCCATCCGTTCCTCCAGTTTCCTGCAAGCTGTCTGCGCCTGCTTTTGTCTGACGAAGCCGGAAGCACTCCGGTCTATACCGTACCTGACCAGAAAAGAAGGTGTCACTAACGGGTTTTCCACATGTCCGGGATCAGCTTCCAGTGTCTTCAGTTTCAGCCATTCTTCATGCAGCCGGTCCAGATACGGAGCGGGCGGACGGGTACAGAGGTGTTCGAAAACCTGTTCTACGACCCGGGTCAGCCTGGCATCCACTTCAAGGATGTCGGGCACCGAACCTTTCCGCCTCTGCTGCCTGTATTCCTCCGGATCCATGTCTTCCAACTGCCGGTACAGCTCGTAGTCTTTGGATAAGCCGTAGTGTTCACGGATATCCCACGGAATATCCCAGCCGTTCATCAGGGACCAGTAGAAGCACTCCACGATTTCGCTGCGTTTCTGCGGGTCGGTTTCAAAAAGGTCATTCATGGTTGTCTTGGTTTAACAGGTTACTGTTTCTGGCGGCTTTCCTCCGGTTGGCCAGCTGCCTGACAGCCAGCTGCAAATTGCCGTCCAGTTCTTCCGTCAGCTTCTGAAGTTCCAGCTTTTCTGATTCTTCCGTGGTATAGATGGCATATTCCTCCTCGCTGACCTCGGTGGCATATACGGCCGAATGGGTACCTCCCAGTCCGATCCATACTTCACGGTAGATACGTCCGGGGTGGTTGGCCTGGTTGATGGACAGGATCTGCCCCCGTTCCTTGTCGGTCAGCCCCAGGAGTTTCTGGATATGGTCGAACTTGTTCATGTATTTCCGCTGGTCCAGCAGGATCTTGCAGTCGCTGTTGTTGATGATGGCTTCCTTCACGACGGGCGAACTGATGATATCGTCCACTTCCTGCGTGACCACCACAGCCTCACCGAAATACTTTCTGACGGTCTTGAAAAGATAGCGAATGTAATTACTCATATTGGCGGACATCAGTGCCTTCCAACACTCTTCAATCAATATCATCTTACGGATGCCTTTCAGACGGCGCATCTTGGCGATGAAGGTTTCCATGATGATGAGTGTGACCACAGGCAGGAGGACCTTGTGGCTGCTGATGTTGTCCAACTCGAATACGATGAAGCGCTTTTCGGTCAGGTCCAGTTCCTCTTCCGAATTCAGCAGGAAATCGTAGTCACCGCCCCGGTAGAAGGGTTCCAGTACGTTCAGGAAACCGTCTATGTCAAAATCCTTTTCACGCACTTTTTTTCCTCAATCATCCGGCGGTAATCGTCCCGCACGAATTCGTAGAAGCCGTTGAAATCGGGTTTCAGCGTCCGGTCTTCGGCAATCCTGCGGATATAGGCATTGACCGCACCCGAAAGCGCCACCTCTTCCGAACGTTTAGGGGTTTCATCCTCACGCTTCCAGAGCGTAAGTATCAGGGTCTGGATGCTCTCACGCTTTTCCACGTCATACTGCCGGGTTTCCGAATAGAACGGATTGAAGGCGATGGGCTTATCCTCCTCATAGGTCAGGTAGATGCCGTCCTCTCCACGGGTCCGGTTGTGGATCAGGTTGCAGAGCCCCTGGTAGCTGTTTCCAGTATCCACCAGCAGGATATGGGCTCCCTGTTCGTAATATTGCCGGACAAGGTGGTTCGTGAAGAAGGACTTGCCGCTTCCCGAAGGTCCGAGTATGAACTTGTTGCGGTTGGTGATGATTTCCTTCCGCATGGGCAGGTCGCTGATGTCCAGGTGGACCGGAACACCGCTCTGGCGGTCTGCCATATGGATGCCGAACGGACTGAGAGAGCTGCGGTAGTTCGTCTCCGAGGCAAACAGGCAGACGGCCTGCTCCAGGAAGGTATAGAAACTTTCCTCGGCCGGAAAGTCACCGGCATTTCCGGGAATGCCCGACCAGTAGAGTACGGGGGGGTCAACCGTGTTGTGACGGGGCACGCAGCCCATCAGGGCAAGCTGGCTTCCGGTATCGTTCTTGATGCGCCGGAGTTCCTCCCCGTCATCCGCCCAGGCCAGCACGTTGCAGTGGCAGCGTACGGGAAGCAGTCCTTGGGTATGGGCTTCGTCCAGAAACATTTCCGCCCATTCATGGTTGACGGCATTGCTCCGGCTGTACCTGGACAGGGACAGCATGTTGCGCGAGGTCTTTTCCATCTGCTGCAGGATTTCCTGGGCATCGTCAATGAACACATACTGGGAATAGATGTGGTTGCACGAAAGCAGCAGTCCGACAGGAGCGGCGAACGAAAGCATGCAGTCACTGCGGTCGGTGGACAGACGCTCATAACGTCTGTCCGTAGCCACACTTGCGGGCAGATCCTCCGTATCGGAAAGGACATGCAGGCAGAGGCGTTTGTCACCGACCCTCATCCGCTCGGGATCGAGGCAGATATCCTGCAATACGGGAGGTCTGTCTTCCATTTCCAGGGCCAGGTACTTTTCGAACAGCCCGGGAGAGTCTTCCGTACCTACCAGTTCTTCCGTCCTCAACCGCTTCATCCGGACATGGCCGGAATCGTTCATGATACGTTCGAACTGTTCCACGGCTTCGAGGAACTTCACCACAGCATCCCAGTCCGTGATTTCCTTGGGGAGGATGTATCCCCGGCACAGGGTACTGAAGTCGCTCCGGCGGCGGGTCCGTTCACGCGTGGTCTTGGTCAGGTACAGGAAACAGCGGTGCCGCAGATAAGGGCGTTCGTTGAAATGGCCGGCATAGCTCTGGGACAGGAAACTTTCCGCAACATCTCCCTCCGTACGGTAGCTTTCCCGGGTGAACCAGTCCTGCTTGTACACGACCGAAAAGGCGGGAAGCTTTATACATTACCAATATCCTACGGGAAAGGATTTTCATTAATGGATGGTATCGGTAAACATCATTGGCAACTCCACTCTTTCAAACTGTACTCCAATGGCATTTTCCGGTCAGAGTACGAAAAAAGACGTATGTAATAATCCGTGTTACAATTTGTTACTTGATCTTTTTATAGATTGATGTACGGCTTATTCCTAAAATACGTGAGGCACGAGAAATGTTTCCATTACATTCTTGTATCATATTGATTATTTGTTTTTTTTCTAATTCTTTCTTCTCAGCCTTGTCCAACTCCGGTCTTTCAACTTCTCCTGTACCTTGTCCGATGCCAAAACAATCCAATACGGGAAATTTAGAAATAGCCACAGTACGTCTCACCATATTTTGCAGTTCACGTACATTGCCAGGCCAGGCATAAGTCAACATTTTACACTTTGCTTCTTCTGTAAAACCGACAGCATCCTTCTTGAATTCTTTCGAATAGCGTTCACGGAAAAATTCAGCAAATGGGAGAATATCTTCAGTGCATTCAGCCAAAGAAGGAACTGTAATTTCAAACTCGTTTAGACGATGGTAAAGGTCTTCTCTGAAACGGCCTTCCCGGATTGCTTGCTGAATGTTTTCATTGGTAGCTGCAACTATACGTACATCTGCAATATGTTCCCGATTGCTTCCCACCGGCATATAGGTATTCTCTTGCAACACCCGCAGCAGCATCGCTTGTACTTCATAAGACATGGTGCCTATCTCATCCAAAAACAGGGTACCACCCTTGACCATATCAAAATAACCTACTTTGTTGTTATCTGCCCCTGTAAAGGTACCTTTTTCATAACCAAAAAATAGGGAAGGAGCCAAATCTTTGGGAAGAAGCGCACAGTTTACCGCCAGGAAAGGCATGTTAGAACGGTCACTTCCTTGATGGATACTTTGGGCTATTGACTCTTTTCCTGTTCCACTGGCTCCGTAAATAAGCACTGACATTTCAGTAGGAGCAACCATTTCTACATATTGCAGGATCTCTCTCATTTTGGCACTTTTACGCTGAAGCAGCATCGGCTCCTGTTTTCTTACTGTAACTAAAGGAGCAAATACATCCTTAGTCAGTTCCAACAAATGTTCTTTGCGTACCGGTTTAGGCAGATAATCTACAGCTCCCAATTTAATGGTACGAACAACATCAGGTACAGACACATACTCAGTGGTAATAATAAAAGGGGTATTGTTCTTTTCCTTATGCAGCCATTCCAGCAATGCGATTCCGTCTCCGTCCGGCAAACGTACATCCGAAAGAATCAAGTCAAAACGTTCCTTGCGGATCAACGAACGGGCTTTCGTTGCATCTACGGCCGTTACAGCGTCATACCCAGCCTGTACAAACCAGTCTCTCTGCATCTGTGACAGGTTTATATTGTCTTCAACAATCAATACTTTCCTTTTCATTTGTCAATTGCGTTAGTTTTTTTTCTGCTTTCGTCATCAATGTTGAAATATGATTCAGAATCTGCCGTGTGTGGTTCTTCAGCATTGCATCACTCACTTGGTCATCCTTTAAAATATTACGGTATTCAAATAGAATATTCTCCATATGCAAAAGCTCCCAGACAGGTTGCATCCGATGAACTATTTCACGCATCTGCCTTCTGTTGCCTGCCGATAAGGCTGCCAGCAATTCATCCCGGTCTTTTCGGGACTGCTCTATCAAGGTAAACAATAGTTTCTCCTTATCCAGAACCTCTGACAGCAAGGCATCCAAGTCACTTGGCGGAGACTCTGCTACATGCCATTGATTGATAGATGAAAGCAGATTGATCAATTCAGTATGAGAGAACGGTTTATAGATGCAATCCGTAAATCCAGCTTCCTGTAAGGACTCCTTGGTCTGCTCCCCACGCGCGGTCATGGCTATGACAGGTATCGTACGAGAATTACCGATATTTGAATGTCGCAGCAAAGTCAGTAGATTAAAACCATTGGTACCTGGCATCTGAATATCAGTAAGCAGCAAATCATAGTCCTTTTCTCTCATCTCCTTTACCAGTTCTTTGGCCGAAGCACAGGTCATACAATTGATGCCGTTACGATCGAGCAGATCCTTGATGACTGCACACAACATACTGTCATCATCAATGACAAGTATATTATGAGGCAAATGTCCGGTATGGGTCAATACCGGCTTTTCACATTCTAGCGGTTCATCCGTTTCTTCGAGAGGGAGAGTTACCTTGAAGGTACTTCCTTGATGAATCTTACTTCTTATGTCAATTTCTCCGTTGAAGAGATGGACAAGTCCCTGGATAATGGACAAGCCTAAACCAAAACCGTCGGTATTGTTTGCTGTCATCTGCCGTTCAAATGGGCGGAAAATACGTGCAAGCACTTCCTCCGTCATACCAATGCCGGTATCAGTAACTTCTAGATACAGCTTCCCTTGAGAATAACCGGCATGGAAGAAGATTGCTCCGCATTCCGTAAACTTAATAGCATTACTGAGCAGGTTGCCAACTATCTGTTCTATACGGTCCACATCTCCACGTAATCTGACATCTGCATTGTCAAACGAAGTGTTGAACATCAATCCCTTGTCGTTGACCAGACCGGAAAAACGGGAAGCGATCCGTTCAAGCATTTCATGCAAGTTGAACGGAACATAGTTGCATTCTTCTTTGGATTGATTCAATCGGTATACATCCAATAAATTATTCAGCAGATATACTACATGCAAACACACTGATTCAATGTTGGACAAATAGGTATCACGCCGTTGTTTGTCCAATTCCCTCCTTGCCAATTCAACTGTTGCACTGATTACGTTCAAAGGGGAGCGGATATCATGTGATATGGTTAAAATGATTTTGTTGCGCATTTCCAGCAATGTAGCATTCTGTTCTATGGTTTCTTCCAACATTTTGCTTGTCTTCTGCTTCTCACGCAGGTCTTTCTGAATAATCAGATAAGAAACGACCAACAGCACGACAGCTGATATAACCAGCCACGTGATAATACTTTTTGAATAGTCGTAAGAGGCATTCAATTGCCGTTCCTTTTCTTCAAGTATTTGCTCGGCCTGGTCGTTCATAGTTGTCATCAGCGAGCGCAGTTTACCATTGATAACCCTGTTGTGCCTGCGTAAACTATCAGTACAGATATCTATGTTGTCATTGAGCTTGTCCTGCATAGAAAACAATTCTTTATTCAATGCGTACAATACAGCCGAGGTGCTGGGCGTAATTTCTACAGTCTCTTTGACCCCGAAGAAGCCCGCCAATCCTTTTTTCTTGCGAGTTATCGTTTGCGAAAAGACATTATAAGGTATTTTGCTAAATTGTAAAACGCCATGACCATCTCGGCTTTGAATCAAATACATGATTTGAGTCAGGTGTTTCTCCTTGATTTTCAAGAGGGAACGAAGTGAATCTATTTGGTTTTGCGCAACATGAATTTCATCCCCTTTTCTTATATCCAGCAATGTGGAATCAACGTACTGACGAAGTAAACGATAGTCGGCAAAATCCTCTTCCTCCCAAGAAATGGCAGTTTCACCCAACATAGCAAGAAGTGTGATATGACGATGGGTCGTATTGACCTTGCGCTGTACCTGCTGAATGTGTCTGGCTTCTTTTTCAATATCCGATATACGCATACGTTCATGTTGTAGAATTCCGAATATGCATGCTATTATGGCAAACAGAATAAGGTGTCCTACAAGGATTTTATGTTGTATGCTGACTTCGGGTACTTTAAAATTCATAATTTCGTCAGTTAGTAAACCGTCGACACTTCCATGCCTTCAAGAACGCTATGATAATTTTGTATATTTAACCTGTTGATGGAATTAAATTGATAAAAGATTCATGTATAAAAAGTTATGCGTATTATTGACAATACTTTGGTAAAAATTTCCGAAGTATTGTCCTATATGTATTCCTTTGAACTTTTTCAGTATCTCCGCAAATATCTTTTGAAGAATCCGAATGAATAATAAAAGGCTCAATTATCACACCTCTATTTTACCATCACGAATGGCCTGCATGATGTTGACCGGTGCCTGCTTATTCATCAATTGGTGCTTCATGTAATCCATATAAGGTACCACATGAGAGAAAAATTGATGGTAGCCTCTGCAAAGGTAATTGAGCCCGGGCTCACCCGATACGGTATGCGCAAATCTGTTTTTGGGACATTCGCCATTGCAAGCAAAGAGGAAGTCGCACTGCTTGCACTGGGTTGGTAAAGAGTTGTACTTAGCTTGACCAAACTGTTGCTGGCGTTCGCTATACATCATCTCTACAAGAGTCTTCTTGCGGATATTACCCAGTTTATATTCGGGGAACACAAAGTGATCGCAGCAATACACATCCCCATTAAATTCCATTACACCAGCGTGACCGCAAGTTTTCGCCATGGTGCACACACCCGGCTGTTCGCCCATCCAGTTGGCGAGAGTAGAATCGAATATTTGTACGTAAGTATCGCCTACATCGTTACGCACCCATTCATCAAAGATGGTACAAAGGAACTTGCCCCACTGCTCGGGAGAAACAGAAAAATCCGCCAGTCCGTAACTATCATCATCACAGGCGGCAGCCAGATGTCGTCCATCAGTGTGTTTATGAATACGCTCCACAATCGGAGCAAACTGAATGTATTTGCAACCAATTTCCTTGAAGAAGTGGTAGAATTCAAGTGGATAGTCGGCATTATAGTCGTTAACCACAGCCATGGCATTCCACTCTACTTGATACTCATTGAGTAGTTTGATACCCTGCATCACCTTAGTCCACGATGGTTTGCGCTGTTTATCCTTACGATACTCATCGTGAAACTCCTGCGGACCATCAATTGACACACCTACCAACCAATGGTTGTCATGCAGGAATTGACACCACTCAGGTGTGAGCAGAGTTCCGTTGGTCTGGATACAATTGTCTATAGTACGTCCCTTGGCATATTTTTGCTGCAGCTCTACCGCCTGTTTGTAGAACGAGAGAGGACGCATCATCGTCTCTCCACCGTGCCAAGTGAAAAGCACCTGAGGCATGGTCTGCGAATTGATATATTGTTCGATAAACTTCTCTAGCATCTCCTCGCTCATTACGTGTCGTGGATTATCACGATAAAGGTTAGCCTTTTCAAGGTAATAGCAGTAGCTGCAAGCCAAGTTGCAACGGGCACCCACTGGCTTCAGCATCACGTAGAGCGGGCGGGCAAAAGGAGCAAATGTACTCATAAATATATAATGTTTAATAGTTGATTCTTGATAGTAAATTCTTGAGTCCACTACAAAAAGTACCTTCAAAACGGAGAGGTACATCAAAATGCTTACAACTTACAACTTAAAACCATAAAGCATAAAAAAAGTCGATCTGTCCAAATTTTATGGCAAAATAAAGTCCATTTAAGGACTGTTATTGCTGTTCAACTTTCAATTTAATAGTGTTCTGATTTTTTAGAGTGAACTCATTCTTCTTATTATTATTCTGAGCTGATAATTGAATTTGGAGCGACTCATGCAAAGACGTTCAGCCACATCATTGAAGTTGATGTCATCGTACGTCATCATGCTATCGAGCAAGGCATAGAGTTCTTTCATGAAGGACATGTCTTGCGGTGACAGAGCCTCACTCACCTATTTTTCTGTCTTCTCGAAGCTATCCGAAAACGTGAGTAGCATACTCTACACCATACCTGCAGTAGCTGCGGAGCACGCCAACGATTTGCACCTACAGGACGAACGGCAAAAGGCACGCCTTCGAACACGTTGATACCTGATTCATTAACTCCTTGAAGTGTGCCATAGCAGGTCACTACTTGCGGGGGAGTCACTTGTGCATAAGCGACAGTGCATAGAGTCAATAGGTAACGGCACAACATACTGATTACTTTTTCCATATATTTTTATAGTTAGAATTATACTATAAAAATAAGATATTTCATGTTCTTCATGTTTCTCTTTCATCCTTTAGACTTGTGTTATGAAGCATTGCAGCTTTTGTTTTCAAACAAAAAACATCGATTTTTTCAAATCGATGTTTTTTAGCAAATGCTCTACACATATTCACTGGGCGATTTGCCAAACTGCTTTTTAAATGCCACCGAGAAGTAGGAGGCGGTTCCGAAGCCCGTCATGTATGCTACTTCAGACACGTTATGCTTACCCTCCTTGAGCAGTTTTGCAGCCACATTGAGTTTATATTTACGAAAGAAGGTGCCTGGTGCTTCACCCGTGAGTTCTTTCAGTTTATAGTTGAATTTAGAGTGACTGATAAGCAACTCTTGACTGATGGTATTTACACTGAGATCTTGATCCGAGATGTGTTTCTCCATGAGTGCATACACTTGGTTGAGGAAGTTGCGGTCCTGTTCCGAGAGTCCGGCTTCGTTGCTGAGGTCATTCTGCTCGCCAGCGGCTAGTTTCTGACGCAGCATCTTGATGTTTTGCAGCAAGCTCTCTACAACCGCCTTGAGATAGCGGGGATCGAAAGGCTTCGTCACATAAGCATTGGCACCCTCTTTTAGACCCTCTACCTGCTCATTGACGGTCGACTTGGCTGTAATCAATATCACCGGGATGTGGCAAGTGAGCAAATTGGACTTCAGCTTGCGGCAAAATTCGTAGCCATTCATATTGCCCATAATTACATCACTCAGAATGATGTTGGGCTTAATATTCTCTATTTCCTCAAGCGCCGATTCGGCAGAATACTTATTCACTACCACAAAATCATCTGCAAAGAGGCTGCGCGTGTATTGGGCCACAGCAATATCATCGTCTACTATTAGAATTACTGGTTTTTTCACCGCCTCGTTCACCGCATGCTGGTTGGCATCTATGGCATCGTCTGCAGGTAGAGTCACGGGCAATGGAGCGATGTACTGAAGCTGCGTCTGCGGCAGAGCATGCTCCTCTGGCGTGTAAGCTTTCTCACAGATGGGGAAGGTGAATATAAACGACACTCCACCCTGAGGCTCGTTTTGCACACTGATATGGCCGTGGTGTAGCTCAGTGAGACGCTTTACATAGTAGAGACCAATGCCCGTGCCCCAGCCATACTGGTGGGTGGCCTCGTTGCCTTTTACTTGATAGTAGCGTTTGAAGATGTCTTGCAGACGGCTGTCATCAATGGGCGCACCACTATTATACACCTTTATGCAGAGGTGGTCGGCATCGATAGGTGCCAGGCTAATGTTGATTGTGCCCTTGTCGGGTGTATGCTTCAGCGCATTGGTGAGCAGGTTGCTCATTATCTTCTCAAATTTATCATCGTCCATCCACACATAGAGGTTCTCGACCGCGCAGGTAGTGGTCACGTGTATGCCTCTTAGTTTTGCACTCTCGGCAACAAGAGTTACGAGGCTTTGCATGCGAGTAACCACATCGCATTGCGCCACTTGCAGCTTCAAGGCATCGGTTTCTAACTTGTTGAAGTCGAGCATCTGGTCGATGAGGGCCAACATGCGGTTCACACTCATGCATACCATATTAAGCGATTTGCGGGCAGCATAAGGCAGCGAGGCATCCTCCTTGAGCATGAGAAGCGGACCCGAAATAATGGTAAGTGGATTACGAAACTCATGAGAGATGTTGGCAAAGAAATTCATGTTGGCTTCATTGGTACGCTGATCGCGGGCACGTTCCGCTTCCAATTGCTCCATGCGCAACTTATTCTTCTGGTTTCTAAATAATGCGTATTGAATATAGAAGATGATACCCACAAGACACATGAAATAGAAGTAAATGGCTGCGGCTGAACACCAAAAGCTAGGTTTCACAGTGATAAAAATCTCTCTCTGCGTGAGGGCATCGTGATGCTGTGAGGCTATGAGACGCACTTTGAAGCAGTAGCGACCGGGGCGCAGTTGGGTGTACGAGACGTTTGGCTGGAGTGTAGGGATTGACCAGTTCTTGTCTACGCCTTCCATCATATACTGGTACATCATGCGCTCACGATTGCCATAGTTCACGCTTGCAAACTCAAAAGTGAGGTTATTTTCGTTGTGTCCGAAAGTGAAGTGATCGCCCTGTTCAAAGCGTGAGTTGATTCCGATGCGCTGATTATCTATAGCATCGATATAGAGTCCCTGTATGCTGAGGTTGTAATCTGTTTGGTTCTGGGCATAGTCAAAGGGGTAGATGCGGCAGCCGGCCGAGGTGCCTACAATGAGATTGTTACCCTGCGGCAATTTGCAGCTGTTGATGTAGTAGAGGTTGTTTTCTCTAGCGTTAGTACTTTGGGGATAGGAGCTGAAATGCAGTGTGGAGTCCTGTGGATTAAGGGCAAAGATTTCGTTGTCTGAACAAAACCACAATTCGCCTCGATTATCTTCCTGCACGGTCTGGATATGGCTAAATGGCACAAAGTCCACCCGGCTCAGTGTCCGCTTCGGGTAGTCGAAGTAATAGAGGCCATTGCGGCGCGTACCTATCCATATGCGTTTATGCGAGTCAATAAACACCACATTGGGGTCGGCGTTAAGGGGCATTTGGCTGCGGTCAATAGTGAGCATCTCCACCGTACCGTTGTTAGGATGGTAAAGGGCCATTTCAAGCCCCTTCATCACAATAAGCACACGGCCATCGGGGAGCAGCAGGAGGCGACTCTCGCGACCATACTTGGTACTTCCCACAGCTATGGAATCGCATATATCGCTACCAAAGCGACTGCGCAAAAGGTAGTTACTGTTGCTAGTGGTGAGCAGTTCGTGCCCCACGCGTAAGCCAAAGCCAAGCACTGGACCGGTGTGTTCGCGCGAAAAGACGCGGGCCAGACGCTCTATCTTCCCTTTGGAGAACTGGCACGACAGAATGCGCACGTTGGAGATGAGCCAGGCCCGATTATCGTCGTAAGGTACCACATCTTCTAACGTCTGTCTAAAGTACGGGCTATCGTTGAAGATCTCATTATAGAGATAGCTGTTGAAACTTTGCTGTTGAGCATCGTAGCAAAATACACGGTCCTCAGTACTGCCAATCACATGGTGACCCACGGCGCCAAGGCTTGTGATAGTTTCGCCCTGCGTGCCATGATTCAAGGGAAGATTATTAAGCTTACTATAGGTGATGGTACTAGGCGAAATCACTTGGAAGCTGCCCTGCTGAAAGCCTATCCAAAGATTTTGATCCGCATCGCCAAAGAAGGTACAAATAGTCACATCGCGATGGCGAAGATGGAAGTCACTGTCTGTTATCTTCGTAAGGTCTTGGTTACGTAAATCGTAGGAGTATAGACCATGATAGTTGCTGCTGAGCAATACCTGATGGGCGTTTTTGGCATAGATAGCGTTGGGAATGATTGGGAGTTGTTCGGGTGTGCGGTAGATTAGCTTATTGTGGCGCAGATCTATGGCTGCCAAATATCGGCTCTGGCTCAGCCAAAGTGTGTCGCCCTGCTGCATAGTGCTACAGATGTTGGCATCAAATCGTATAGGCTCTTGGGTCTGTTTGCGATGGATGTCGAAGTGACGTGCTAATGTGGGCTGTATCACCCAAAAACCACCGTTGCAGTCGGGGAAGATGTAGTTGCTGTTGTTAGAGTAGAGGTCGAAATGGTAGAAGTGAGTTACTTTATCCTCTTTAATGCAGTACACATCAGTACCGTTATTGACCAATACACCCTGTTCACCATAATCTGCTAACTGGTAGGCGCCATCGGGCGTGAAAGGGATGTCATAGCGGCGGAATTTGAACCAACCCACGTGACGTGCCACGCCATTGGGTGTAGCCACCCACATGGTGCCCTTCGAGTCGCGCATTAGTGCAAGAATGCTGTTGTCAGGGATAGTTGTACTGTCTGCCGTTTGACAAAAGAGTTGCTTATAGTTGTGTCCATTGTAAATATTGAGTCCGCTCTTGGTTCCTATCCACATACACAAGGATTCGTCTTGGACAAAAGCAGTAATGCCTGCTGCTGAAAGTTGATTGCTCACTGTGTATTCTCCTTGCATAGCTTTGAGGTGCTGCGTGTCATGCCAATTGCTATCCATAAAGTAGATGTATAGCAAAACGATTTGAAGGGCGAGGAGTGAAAAAAGAACTCGTTTGAATGTTTGTTTCATGAGTTTTAATTTTTGTACAAAAATAATATAATCTAAAAATATTCACAACAGTTCCCCCACTCTATATGTATTCTGAGTGGGATTTTACGAAAAAACAAAAGAATTTGTATTAAAACAAAAGGGAAATTAATCGTTTACAAATTCAGTTTATAATATAGAACACGTAGCTTATTGCACTATCATCTACCTTTGCCACCAACGAAAAGAGATAGAAAATCTCGTTTTAACTGAAACACTATATAGGAATTATTCTTATTACATGAAATTCATATTATTTTTGTTATTAATAAAATCTAAATTATGAAGCTAAACAGTATTACTCTAACAATGTTTGCCATATTAGCATCTTCTATTGCTTCCGCACAGAATGCGAAAAATGGTAAGCAAAAGAATGAAAATTCTGCAATTACAGTTGCTGACAACCAAGCGCAAAGTATGTTGCTTAACGCATCATCAGACAACGGACCTCGTGAAATCAACATTGGTCTTCCTACAGATTTGGCAGGTACAGCTATTCTGGAAAATGGTATTCAAGTGTCCTACGATAGTCAATCGCAGTCTCCTAATCGTGTGTGGCGTCAAGATGGAAGTTTCTCAAAAGTTCGTTCAATGAACCTGTACAAAACTGCTATCTATAATGGTTCCATTGGTATAGCAATGAGCACCGAGTCGGGACGTGGTTCTTCAAAATTTGGAGGTGCTGCAAGTTTCCAAACTAATAGTTTTGGTTTATTGCGTGGTAATTTCAAAGTAAGTGGTCCTTTGAAAAATAATTTTGAGTATCAAATTAGTGCATTTGTAAATTATGACCCTACTAGTATGCGCGCTTCCTTTGACCGTTTCCTCGATCAAACACAAATCGTGCGTGGATTTCTGAACAAGAAATACAAAAATGGTCAGGTTGGCATCCAATATAAATTTGCTAATTCACTTGGGTCAAATTCTTTGAATCAGAATCCCTACATCTATCACCAAGATGGAACAGTGACCAAATACAATGGACTTGCAATTGGTACAACTGCATATATAGAAAAGAGTGGCATGGCTTATCCTCAAAATATTTATTCTGGCGAGCAACTATCTTGGGATTTAATGAAAGAAACCGGTTCAACCTCGCATATATTTGATATCATGGGTGATCATAAGTATGCCAATGGTATGAAGCTGAATTATACCGCTCGTTTCCACTATGCTCAATCAGGATTTTGGAATCCCAATTTAGGCACTATCTTCTCTACGGAGTCACAAGGTGCTAACAATCGTTATGTATATCGCGATGATTTGAATCAAGTATATACAGGCGATGTTCAGAAAGGCCAGATGGCTGTATCCAACAAATGGGGAAAAGTTGGTGTGTTTGGTCGTGCGGAACTTTCAAAAGACACCAAGCATCACAATTGGTTGGTTGGATTAAGCGTAAATATGCTGGATGCCCACGATGCTTCACGCTCAGTATATGGAACCTATATGACTATCGAAGACAATCCCACTGCATTGGTTCATCAAAAAATGATAAATGGAAAATGGGTAAACTCCAGCAACGAATTGGGTTGTGAAAATCCTAATAGCGCCATTCAGTATTACGATGGCATCGATAGCAAAACTGCTATTTACTTAACCGATCGTTGGAACATGTCTAAGCGATTGACTTTGGACTTGGGTTTACGTGCAGAGTTACAGCATATTGACGGTTATTGGGCTCCCACAAGTGTTCGCGGTAAAAACGATAATGGTGCTAATGTACTAAAAGGAAAAGAAAAACTTAAAAAGGACTGGTTTAACAAGAGTGCAACAGCTAACTTAGTGTACAAAGCCTTTAAAAATGGAGGATTCACAGCAGATGCATTGTATGCTGAAATTGGTGGCAACTTGAGTAGTTATGCACAAGCCGTTGATCCAGAAATTAAACAAAGTAAAACAACTGCTTTTTCAGCTGGTGTGTACTATAATCATCCTGTGGTTAGTGTAACTTCTAAAGTAAATTATATTAAACGTACTAACTATTCCTTTGCTGGTAACTTTGAAAATCCAAATAACGTTACTGAAATCCAGCGTACAACAGTTAAATACGATGTACAGACCATTGGCTGGACTACTGATGTTGATTTAAAGCCTTTCAAAGGATTTAATTTACATCTTTTGATGACTTTGCAGAATCCTAAATACAGCCAATTTGACTTCACAATGTTCGACCAACGTTTTAACTACACAGACAAGACAGTTCGTGGTGTTTCAAAAGTTTTGCTTGAAATAGAACCTAGCTACCAATTCAAAAAATTCCGTATTTGGGGAAGTGCTCGCTACTTCAGCAAACAATATGCTTGTTTCTCAGATGCTCTTTATTTTGCACCTCGTTGGGAAACATTTGCAGGCATTGATTACAAATATAACAAGAATGTAAATTTAAGTGTAAATGTGGTAAACCTTCTGAATGAAACAGGTGCACAAGGTAGTATTGCTGGTGCAAACACCATCACCGAGGAAGCAGCTTCTGCTTATTACGACAAACCTCTTGCCGGTACTTTCATTCGTCCTTTCACAGTTGAATTCAAAACCTCAATTAAATTTTAAATGCATCTAATCTCTAAGTCGCAGCCAAAATAATATATCGTTACGGCTTAAATAATCTAATGATTCATATCTTATGAACACAAATTTTACAAAAAGTGGCATGGCATTGGCTTCATTCCTAGCCTGTACGCCGAGCTTAATGGCTCAAACCACAGCCAATTCACTCAATGCTCAACGTAGCAATGATCGCCCCAATATCGTTTTAGTAATATCTGAAGACCTTAGCCCACGATTTGGCTGTTATGGTGATAAAGTAGCCAATACGCCCAATATTGATGCTTTGGCTGCAGAAGGTGTTCGCTTCACCAATGTGCATACCATGGCTGGAGTATCAGGACCTTCTCGATCAGGATTAATTACAGGTGTTCCTCAAAATTTTACTAACTTGCTCCATATGCGTTCTTGCCAATATGAAGGTGGTAATTATTTTGCAGTGCCACAACCTGAGATCAAAGCCTATCCTGAATTGATGCGTCGTGAAGGCTATTTTACGTATTGTGATGTGAAGTTCGATTATCAATTCGGTTTGCCCTCATCTTGTAACGTATTTACCATTTGGAATGCTGTAGAAGAAAAAGGATATCAAGATATATCATCGCATACTTTGAAACCAGTTTGGCGTACATTAAATATCAAGGATCGTCCATTTTTCTTAAACTATAATCCGCAAATCACCCATGAATCTGGACTGTTTAATTCTGAAGATCCTAGTTTGCCAAAGGCCTTTAAAGCCTCTGCTTGCAAATGGGATACTTTGCGAGCCATGTATAAATACACTCCAACCGATCCAAAGAAGGTGAAATTAGATCCTTTCTTTATTGATACAAAAGCTACGCGTAAAGAAATAGCTCGCCACTACGACAATATTCAAGTGATGGATCAACAAGTTGGTCAACTGATTGATAACCTAAAAAAAGATGGCTTGTGGGAAAACACGATCTTTATTCTAACTACTGACCATGGTGATTGTTTGCCTCGTAGTAAACGTGATGGCTATAATTCCAGTACTCACGTTCCTATGATTATTCACGTTCCTTCACAATATCGTCCACAATGGTTGGGGGACAATGGTAGTATTGATGACCGTTTAATATCATTTGAAGATTTAACACCGACATTGCTCGGCTTCGCCGGTGTGAAACAGCCTGAATATATGCAAGGTATTGACTTATCAGACGATCAACCTGCCGAACGCAAATATGTAATGGCAGGTCGTGGTCGTCAAGCAAATGCGCAATGGCACTCTTTCTTTGTGCAGAGTAAACATTTTCAATATGTCCGAAATTTAACTAAAGATCCCAATGGCATTAGTGTGGCTTATCGCAATGTGCTCTCGACTGTGAAAGATTTAAATAATGCTCATAAAAATGGTACTTTGCCTGAATATATGAAGAGCTGGTTCGAAAAACGCCCAATTGAAGAATTCTATGATTTGGATAAAGATCCTTACCAATTAAACAATGTAATCCATGATTCTGCATATACTAACATCATTCAAGAATTCCGCAATGAGTTGGATAAATGGCGCGATCGTGGTAATGATGCTACACTTATTCCAGAGGCCAAGTTGCGTGCTTCAATGCTAAATGCTAAAGGTGAGCAGTGTGTCACCGAACAGCCTATTGTTGTGCAAGACGAAATCAATCACAAGATTTATGTTAGTAATCTTACCGATCACGCTTCCATTGGCTATTCGTTTGACGGTAAAGAATGGGAAGTATATACGGGTGCATTCACGGTTCCAAACCACATAAAAACTGTTTATGTAAAAGCTGTACGTTATGGTTGGAAGGAATCGGATCCCGTGGTATTTAACTGCAATGCTCAATAAGATTAACGTGCTTGCTGCAAAAAAAGCAGCAAGCACATCATTGAATAATAAATCTATCCCTATTATGAACAAGAAGCTTTTAACTTTCCCAGTGCTGGCTACCATGGGCTGCATGGTACAAGCTCAAAATGACCCTAAGCACCCCAATGTAGTTTTTGTATTAGCCGACGATATGGGTTTCTCGGGCATTCAGGCCTATGGCGGCAATAACATCCCTAGTCCCAATATAGACTTTTTAGCTGACAATGGCGTGGTTTGCGAGAATTTTCGCGCCACTCCCCTCAGCTCTTCTACCCGTGTCTGTCTGATGACTGGCCGTTACCAACAGCGTGCAGGCCTCAACCACATCTACTCGGAGGTAGATCCGATGGACGGACTAGATCCCGCTACGAATCCATCATTTGCCAAACTGTTGCAAAAGGCCGGTTACCGCACAGGCCTCATCGGCAAATGGCATTTAGGACAAGATATAAAGTTTAATCCCCTGAATCATGGATGGGACACTTGGCATGGCTATACCATGGGTAACATCGATTTCCACTCGCACTATAACACTAACCATGAGATTGACTGGTGGGATGGTAAAGAAGTGAAGGATGAGCCGGGATATGTGACTTACCTTATCAATAAGCACTCGGTAGAGTTCATCAAGGAATCAGTAAAAGATAAGAAGCCTTTCTTTCTGATGGTGTCGGAGAATGCTGTGCATGTGCCTATGCAAGGGCCCAACGACCCTGCATTGCGCACCAAGGAGGCTTGCCCCTATCGTAACGATGAGAATATGAGTGACGCGGAATATCGCCGTGTCTATCAAGATATGGTGCAAGCTATGGACGAAGGTGTAGGCCAGATTATCCGTACCCTTAAAGAACAGGGCGTATTAGAAAATACCATTATTGTTTATACTTCTGATAATGGTGGTGAAGAGGTAGCCGCTGATAAATATCCTGGCAACAACGGTTATTTCCGCGGTGCTAAAGGTAGTCCGTACGAAGGTGGTTGCCGTGTGCCTGCCATTTTCTATTATCCCAAAGAATGGGGTCACAGTAGAAACAGCGAACCGATGCACGTTATCGACTTGATGCCGACTTTCCTTGACTTCTGTAATGTAGAGAATACTAGCAAGGTAGATGGTGTGTCGCTGATGCCTACTCTGCGTAAGAAGATTCCTATGCCCGACCGCAAAATTTACTCAGCTATTACTGGCTTTATGACTGTGACAGATGGCGATTGGAAATGTGTATGGAGCAAGAATAACAAGGTGGAACTCTTTAATCTAATGATAGACCGCAACGAAGAGCACGATCTTTCGACACAATACCCAGAACGTGTGGCTTCCATGAAACGTGATATGGAAAATTGGTGGATGGACTGCACTCGTGGCACTCGTCTTGAAGGCCGAACTACTTGGAACTCGGGCTGGGTGGTAGAACTCATAGAAGAAATGGCCAAGCAGGGTAAAACACTGAAGGATCACCCTTTCTTCCAACGTGCAGTTGGCAAAAAAGAAGCTGTTCCTGACAACAAGAAAAAGGAATTATAAATGGAGGAAATCAGCATAACTTTAATAATTTAAGTAACTAAACGCTAGCTTAAAGCCTTTCTGCAACCAGGTGTTTTTTAGTCTGTGTAGGGAGGCTTTTATCATTTAGAGAAAAGAGCAACTTTTTATATTCCCAAATCAATCAAATCTTAATACGATGAAAGTCAATTCTACATTAAACCTGATGCTCTGCTCGGCCGCAGCTCTATGTAGCTGTGCACCTAAGCAACAAGCACAACAAGATGAACGCCCCAATATCCTCTACATCATGTGCGACGACCATTCGTACCAAACCATCAGTGCCTATGGTAGCGCCGTGTCACAACTCGCTCCTACGCCCAACATCGACCGTCTGGCTTCTGAAGGTATGCGTTTCGACTGTGCCTTCGTTGAAAATTCACTTTCTGCTCCCAGCCGTGCGGCTTGCATGACAGGCCTATACAGTCACCAAAATGGTCAACGTCACCTGGCCGAAGGCATCGACACGACCAAGACCTTCTTTACCGAATTGCTGCACGACGCAGGTTACAATACCGGTATCGTAGGCAAATGGCACTTGATGTGCGAGCCCAAAGGGTTCGACTACTACCACATCCTCGACGACCAAGGCAAATATTACCACCCCACCTTCAAGAGCAATGACTTTAACGGCGAATACCGTCAAGAGCAAGGTTATGCCACTCAGTTGATAACGAAGCATGCCACCGAATTCCTTGATAGACGCGACAAGAAGAAACCCTTCTGCCTCATGGTGCACCACAAGGCACCTCACCGCAACTGGATGCCCGAGCAGAAATACCTCAACCTCTACGATAGCGTGCAGTTTCCACTGCCCGAAACCTTTTATGATGATTATTCTACCCGTGGCGTAGCGGCTCGCCAACAGAAGATGAGCATTGCCGATGCCCTCGAAATGGTACAAGATCTCAAGGTGACTCAGTGCTATGACTTCACCCGCGCTGAAAGCCGTTTTTCATACAACTCACTGATGGGCGAACTGGGTCGCCTCACACCCGAGGAACGTGCCGCTTGGGATGCACACTACAGTCCCCGCAACGAAGCTTTCATAAAAGCTAATCTCAAGGGTAAAGCACTTACCGAATGGAAATATCAAGAGTACATACGCGACTACCTGCGCTGCATCAAGTCTGTTGACGATAGTGTAGGTGAACTCTTGGCCTACCTCGAGAAAGAAGGACTTTTGGACAATACCGTCATCGTCTATACCTCCGACCAAGGTTTCTGGATGGGCGAGCATGGCTGGTTCGACAAACGTATGATGTACGAGGAGTCGTTCCGTACGCCCCTTTTGATACGCTATCCCAAACAAATCCAAGGCGGTACGCATACCGATGCTTTGGTACAAAACATTGACTTCGCCCCCACGTTCCTCAACTTGGCTGGTGTAGAAGTACCCGCACAGATGGAAGGTCGCTCGCTTATGCCTCTCTTCGATGGTAGCAAGCCAGAGGATTGGCGTACCAGCCTCTATTATCACTATTACGACTATCCCACGTTCCACCTGGTGCGCCGTCACGATGGCGTGCGAACCACCCGTTACAAGCTCATCCACTTCTATGGTATGGGAGGCTATGCTGGGGCAGATGCCGACATGCGTCGCGAGGGTACACGCGAAAACCGCGTCTATCAGATGCTTAATGCTGCCAACTACTTCCCTGCTACCAGCCCCGATATAAACTACAATGAGCTGTACGACCTGCAGACCGACCCGCACGAGTTGAACAATCTCTACGGTAAACCCGGCTACGAAAAGATTACTGCAGAATTGCAACGCGAACTAGATGGCTATCGCATCCGTCTCAAAATAGATGAATATTAATCCATAACTATATTTTTTTTATGAACAAAACAACAATTGCCGCTGCCACTATGATTGTACTGACAGCCTGCGGACCTTCGCTTCCGCAATTGGGCAAAGCCTCTATCGATGAGGTAATTGCCGCCATGACTCTTGAAGAGAAAGCTCACCTTGTAATCGGTACTGGCATGGCCGGAGCCACAGGTGACAACGCTGTAATAGGTTCCACCAAAGGTATCGTGCCTGGTGCCGCCGGTACTACTTACCCTATTCCCCGCCTGGGTATCCCAGCAGTAGTACTGGCCGACGGACCGGCTGGTCTGCGCATCGACCCTACACGCGAGGGCGACTCGGCTACCTACTACTGTACACACTTCCCTATCGGTACCTTACTCGCCTCTACATGGGACCAAGAACTGGTAGAACGTGTGGGTACGGCTATCGGTAACGAAGCATTGGAATATGGCGCCGACGTACTCCTTGCTCCTGCACTCAACATTCACCGCAATCCGCTGTGTGGACGTAACTTTGAGTATTATTCAGAAGACCCTATGGTATCGGGCAAAATAGCTGCTGCCTACGTACGTGGGGTGCAAAGTAATGGTGTGGGCACCAGTATCAAGCACTTCGCCGCAAACAGCCAGGAGACTAACCGCAAAAATAACGATGCTATAGTATCGCGCCGTGCCTTGCGCGAAATCTACCTCAAAAGCTTCGAGATAGCTGTGAAGGAAAGTCAGCCCATGACCGTGATGTCAAGCTATAACTTTATCAATGGCGTTTATGCCAGCGAAAACAAAGACTTGCTTACCACCTTGCTGCGCGATGAATGGGGCTACAAAGGTATGGTAATGACCGACTGGTTTGGTGGCAGCGACATCGTGGCCCAACTCAATGCAGGTAACGACATGATGCAACCCGGCTTAGACAAGCAATACAACGATGTAGTTGAGGCGCTGAAGAGCGGTAAGCTGAGTGAAGAGGCTATCGACATTAACGTGCGCCGAATCTTGGAGATGCTTCTGCAAACACCCCGATTCAAAGGCTACAAATATAGCAACCACCCCGACCTCAAGGCACACGCTGCTGTGACACGCCAAAGCGCTGCCGAGGGTATGGTGCTACTTAAAAACGACAATCAGGCTCTCCCCTTGCAGGCCAATGTGAAAAAGGTTGCCCTGTTTGGCTGTACTTCGTATGAGTTTATTGCTGGCGGCACAGGTTCGGGCAATGTGAACCGTGCCTACACCGTGAGCCTGCTCGATGGTTTAAAGAATGCTGGCTATAGCGTAGATGAAACACTGAAGGCTGAGTACGAGACACATATCGCTAACGAAAAGAAGAATATGAAACCTATTGAAGGTCCCTTTGCTCAATACATGCCCCAACAACTCCCTGGCGAAAAGAACTTCAGTGCCGACCACCTGAACGCTTTAGCTGCACAGATGGATGTTGCCATGATTACCATCGGACGTGCATCAGGTGAATTTGCCGATCGTCCTTCTGCCGACTTCTACCTCACTGATGCCAACCAGCAGCTTATCAAGGACGTATGCAAGGCATTCCATGCTGTCGGCAAAAAGGTGGTTGTAGTGATGAATATCGGTGGTGTTATCGAAACAGCATCATGGAAAGCGCACCCCGACGCTATTCTCTGCGCTTGGCAAGGCGGTCAAGAGGGTGGTAACAGTGTGATGGATGTGCTGAGCGGCAAGGTCAACCCTAGCGGAAAGCTCACCATGACCTTCCCCGTGAAGTACGAGGACCATGCTTCGAGCCGTAACTTCCCAATCGACCAAGAAGTTGATTTCACCATTACCAACACGGGGTTGAAGCATGAGGTGAAGGATTTGGACTATACCTGCTATGAAGAGGACATTTACGTAGGCTATCGTTATTTTGACACTAAAAAGATACCCGTATCATACCCCTTCGGCTATGGTCTGAGCTACACACAGTTTGCCTACAGTGCCCCTTCCATCAAGGCTGAAAATGGTATCTACACCGTCGACGTTATGGTTGAGAACGTTGGCAAGACCGAAGGTCGCGAAGTGGTACAGCTCTATGTATCAGCTCCCGCATCGGTCAGCGATCGTCCTGCACAAGAGTTGAAGGCATTTGCTAAAACCAAGAGCCTGAAACCTGGTGAAAAATGTAAGGTAACCCTGCAAGTACCTGCTGGCGAACTAGCAGCCTACGACGAAAAGACACACGCTTGGCACACCGTTGCTGGCGAATACCTCTTTAAGGTAGCCTCCTCATCAGCTGATATTCGTGCTACACTCAAAGCGAATGTAGCTGAACAGAACAGAGAGGTGAATGACATCTTGTAATACGAAGTAAGGGATGAGAGACTATGTGCTTTTAATGTTTATATATAAATACAGGAACCAGAGCATCTAAGGTTGTTAATATTAAAATCTCAGATATACATATCGGTTCTCCAAACACGGTTTCAGTTGTATATGTTCGTGGAAAAGGAAATAAAATAAAACCATGTCCACGTCAAAAGCTTAATTGAGAAACTTGAAAAACTAGGAATTTCCTACATTTGTAGTCTAAAAATCCATGTAATAATACAATAAGAGTGTATGAAAAAAGTAATCAGTATGTTGTGCGGTTGCCTATTGACTATAGGCACTGTCGCTTATGCACAAGTGACTCCACCGCAAGTAGTGACCCGCTATGGCACACTTCAAGGAGTAAATGAATCAGGTATCAACGTGTTCAAAGGCGTGCCTTTTGCCGCTCCTCCTGTAGGCGCAAACCGTTGGCGTGCTCCGCAGCCACTGCAGGCATGGAGTGGAGTACGCATGGCCGACAAGTTTGGTGACGATCCCATGCAAGGCAATCCTTTTGGCGATATGGGCTTCAGCGCCGAAAAGAAGAGTGAGGATTGTCTGTATCTCAACATTTGGACACCAGCTAAAACAATGGATGAGAAGCTTCCTGTACTTATTTATTTTAATGGTGGCGGGCTCATTGCTGGTTCGGGTAGCGAGCCGCGCTATGCAGGAGCCTCTATGGCACGTCATGGCATAGTATCAATCACGGCCAACTATCGTGAGGGTATTTTCGGTTTTTTTTCTCACCCCGAGCTATCGAAAGAGAGTGGTTATAATGGCTCTGGCAATTATGGTTTTATGGACCAAGCAGCAGCTATCCGCTGGGTGTACGAGAATATTGCCGCTTTTGGTGGAGACCCGACCCGCATTACCATCGCCGGTGAGTCGGCCGGCTCCATGTCGGTGAGCGCTTTGCTGGTTTCGCCCCTTACGCAAGGTATGATTAGTAAGGCTATCGCTTCGTCGGGTTCGGTGTGTGGACGCAAATTTTCCACCCTTCAAGAGGCCGAAGCAATCGGTGTGCAGAAGCTTGAGCAACTGCATGTGAAGAGTGTGGCTGAGGCTCGAGCTTTGAGTGCTGAAAAAATACAGAACATGGCTCAGTCTGGCGACCTTCCTCCTTACTGTGTGGATGGTTATGTGTTTCATGAAATGCCCGAAACGCTTTACCGACAGGGCAAACAACAACGTGTGCCGTTGCTCGTAGGACGCAATTCGATGGAAATGACGGTTCAATTCTACCTTCGTGGCAAAGCTTCAACCTTGGCAAACCTCCGATCCATAGCAGTGCAGTTCTATGGTGAGGCGCATGCCGACGAAGTAATGCAGCTATATGGCCTTCTCGAGGATAAGGATGTGGATGGCAAACCGGGCGTAGATTTCGCTTCTGACCTCTTCATAGCCTATGGCACTTGGCTCTTTGGCTATCTGCACGCTCAAACCAGCGAGCAGCCTGTCTATCGCTACTACTTTAGCCATCCACGCCCAGATATGGTACAAAAGGGCATAGTGGCCGGACTTGCAGGCGGAATAGCCAAAGCTGACGATGCTGCTAAAACGGGAAAGGATAAAGTGACCGATATTCCCGCTACTGAGAGTTTCAAAGGAGCTGTGCACTCGGCCGACATTGAGTATGCCATGGGAACGTTGCCTACGAACCGTGTATACGACTGGCAACCAGATGACTATGCAGTATCAGCCCAATTCATCGCCTACTATGCCAACTTCATTAAGACGGGTAACCCCAATGGTCTTGGCTTGGCTGATTGGAACCCCATCAACGGTGAACAAGTGCCCAACCAGTTGATTCTCGATGTAAACTCTTATCAGGTGCGTGATAAGGCTTTTGAGGATCGTTACCTCTATTTGATGCGATGTAATTCCCAAAAATAAGAAGTAATTAAAAATATGGTTAAGCCTTCCTACACGGATATCGTTATCCGGTAGGAAGGCTTAACTAAATATAATGTGTACTTTACTTATTTCGTAGTTTTATCAGGTGCATTTAACAATGCCTGCATTTCTTCTTTCTCAAGATAATGGATTTTAGGTTATGCAGCACCCTCAAAGGTTTTAATATTTTCCTTTTTATTCGGTATATTTTAGGGTTGAATACTATAATAAATCTTGGAGTTTAATTGACGATGCGAATTTAGCAAAGCTACGTATAGCAATAAAAATATAAGCTATTTCAGATTTGCTAATATAAGCACTGCGTTATCATCATAATCCAATGATTTAAGACTTTCCTTTCCTCGGGTTGGCCGCATGATTACGTTTTAGTTATATTTAAAACGTTTTTCCCTTTCATCAAAGGTAATCCCTCCCTCGTTTGCCAGCCGCATTTGTACTTTTTTCGGGAGATTTTTCTCTTATGGCTTCGCCATGAAAATTCTCCCGAAAAAAGTACAAATGCGGCGTCAAACGTCCGGAGGGATTGTTGTCTGATTACAGGGATAAACTGCGACCGACGTGACGCATAGCCTGTAGCTAACACTTGAAAAGGGACCCGGGTAGCATTTGAAAAATGTACCACCCGATAGGTTTTGCAAATTTAATTAAATTTGTTTATTTATCATCTCTTGTGTTTCTTTCATTCTGTACGATTTTCCCGTCATGTTCAGTAGAATCGCCT
>ERZ779840.574-NODE-574-length-41880-cov-7.170496_pt1 | contig 41880 bp, 36 predicted proteins | sample MGYA00511561_ERZ779840 | MGnify/ENA primary metagenome ERZ779840 (study PRJEB29588, sample SAMEA2162036) | human gut metagenome | biome: human gut; feature: human-associated habitat; material: faeces | place: Denmark | collected 2008/2010 ...
AAGACTGCGGATTTTTTGAGAGTATCCCGCTATGGGCGGTCACGCTGATAGGCGGGCTGTTTATCACGGTGCTGTCATTCATTATGATTATGTCGGTATACGGCAGGTTTTTTAAGCTGTATATCTATACTGCCATTGCACCCGTACCCCTTTCCGCTTTTGCGGGAGAGCCGAGCCAGAGCGTTGGCAAGAGCTTCATTAAGAGCTATGCCGCCGTGTGTCTTGAAGGTGCGGTTATCGTGCTTGCCTGCATTATCTTTTCCCTGTTTGCTTCTTCTCCGCCTGTGGTCAATCCCGATGCTGCGGCGGTTACAATGGTATGGAGCTATATTGGGGAGCTTGTGTTCAATATGCTCGTCCTTGTCGGTGCGGTCAAAATGGCAGACCGTGTTGTAAGAGAAATGATGGGCTTGTAAGGGAGGTGCTATGATTGGAAGTCAAGATAAATAAGGAAATCCGTAATTATACGGAGAGTATGTTTTTTGGACTGTCCCTCAGACAGTTCATTTTTTCTGTCCTTGCCTGCGGCGTGGCGGTGGGTTTGTATTTTCTTCTTCGTCCACGGTTTGGAACGGAAACCCTCAGTTGGGTTTGTATCTTAGGTGCGTTCCCTTTTGCGGCTATGGGATTTATCAAATACAACGGTATGACCGCAGAACAGTTTGTCTGGGCGTGGATTAAATCAGAATTTCTGATGCCGAAAAAGCTGATGTTCCTGCCAGATAATCTCTATTACGAAACGATGAAGCCGACTATTGAAGCTTATGAAAAAGGATTGGCGACAGTACGGAAAAAGCAGAAAGGCAGGACACCGAAACCAAAGAAAACGAAAAAGAAAAAAGCGAAACGCAGCAAGGAGGTAAACAATGCTGAGAACTCTTAAAAATCTGTTCAAGCAGGACAGGGAAAAGTTTGTTGTGCCGAAGTCGGTACAGAATGTTATCCCGATTAAGACAATCTGGGAGGACGGCATATTCCTTGTCGGCAGGAACAAGTACGCAAAGACCTTTAAATTTGAGGATATAAACTATGCCGTGGCAAGCCGTGAGGATAAGGAAGCAATGTTCCTTGAATACTCGGAGCTTCTTAATTCCCTTGACAGCGGTGCGACCACGAAAATCACTATCAACAACCGTCGCTTGAACAAAGCTGATTTTGAACAGACCATTTTAATCCCAATGGCTGATGACGGTCTGGATAAGTACCGCAAGGAATACAACAAAATGCTTCTGGATAAGGCGACAGGGGCTAATTCCATCGTACAGGATAAGTATGTAACTGTATCTGTCTGCAAGAAGAATATCGAGGAAGCCCGAAACTACTTCGCCCGTGTGGGTGCTGACCTTATCGCCCACTTTAACCGTCTGGGGTCGAAGTGTGTGGAACTGGACGCAGGCGACAAGCTGCGTATCTTCCACGACTTCTACCGTACAGGAGAAGAAACAGCATTCCACTTCGATATTACCCAGACGATGCGGAAAGGTCACGATTTCAAGGATTTTATCTGCCCTGATACCGTTGAATTTGAGAGCGACTACTTCAGAATGGGTGACAGATATGGGCGTGTGATTTTTCTCAGAGAGTATGCGGCATATATCAAGGACAGTATGGTTGCGGAGCTTTGTGAGCTGAACAGGAATATGATGCTGTCCGTTGACATTATCCCTGTTCCCACGGATGAAGCCGTGCGTGAGGTGGAAAACCGTCTGCTTGGTGTGGAAACCAATATCACGAATTGGCAGAGGAAGCAGAACCAGAACAACAATTTTTCAGCCGTTATCCCCTATGATTTGGAACAGCAGCGAAAGGAAAGTAAGGAATTTCTGGACGATTTGACAACCCGTGACCAGAGAATGATGTTTGCTGTGCTGACGATGGTGCATACGGCAGATTCCAAAGAGCAGCTCGACAATGATACAGAAGCTCTCTTGACTACTGCAAGAAAGCACTTGTGCCAGTTTGCGGTGCTGAAATATCAGCAGATGGACGGATTGAATACAGCCCTGCCATTTGGTGTACGGAAGATAGATGCCCTGCGTACCCTCACAACAGAGAGCCTTGCAGTGTTTATCCCGTTCCGTGTGCAGGAAATCTACCATGAAAACGGTGTGTATTACGGTCAGAATGTCATCAGCAAAAATATGATTATCGCCAACCGCAGGCAGCTCCTTAACGGCAATTCCTTTATTCTTGGTGTGTCAGGTGCAGGAAAATCCTTTACCGCAAAGGAAGAAATGACGAATATCATTCTGACCGACCCTAATGCCGATATAATCATCATTGACCCAGAGCGTGAATATTCCCCGCTTGTGAAAGCAATGCAGGGAGAGGTCATTCATATCTCTGCGACAAGTGAAAATCACATCAATGCTATGGATATGAACTCCGATTACGGTGACGGTGCAAACCCTGTCATTCTGAAATCGGAGTTTATTTTATCCCTTTGCGAACAGCTCATCGGCGGCACGAACTTGGGAGCAAAGCAGAAATCCATCATTGACCGCTGTACGGCAAGCGTGTACCGTTATTATCAGCAGGGCAACTATATGGGAACGCCGCCCACCTTGCAGGACTTCCGTGAGGAACTTCTTAAACAGAACGAACCAGAAGCACAGGAAATCGCCCTTGCTATCGAATTATTTACAGATGGCTCTCTCAACACCTTTGCCAAGCATACCAATGTGGATACCCACAGCCGCCTTATCTGCTATGACATTCTGGATTTGGGTAAGCAGTTACAGCCTATCGGTATGCTTGTGGTGCTTGACAGTATCTTAAACCGTATCACGCAGAACAGAGCCAAAGGCAGAAATACCTTTATTTTCATTGATGAAATCTATTTGCTCTTTCAGCACGAATACTCTGCAAACTTCCTCTTTACCCTCTGGAAGCGTGTGCGTAAATACGGTGCGTACTGTACGGGTATTACGCAGAATGTAGACGACCTTTTGCAGAGCCATACCGCAAGGACGATGCTTGCTAACAGTGAATTTATCATTATGCTTAACCAAGCGTCTACGGACAGGCTTGAGCTTGCCAAGCTCCTTAATATCTCCGACCTTCAGATGAGCTATATCACGAATGTCGGTGCAGGACAGGGCTTACTCAAAGTCGGCAGCTCCCTTGTTCCGTTTGTCAATAAGTTCCCACGCAACACCGAGCTTTACAGGCTGATGACAACCAAGTTTGGGGAGGTTTAGGAACGCCAAGAGAAGCCACCAAAAGTAAATTTTTTATGTCTGTTTGTCAGCCCTCTTGATTTTTTGATTGACTGTTGTTATAATATACTTGCATAACTCCCAGAGAGTTGTGCAAGTATAATAATATAACTCCGAGGAAATAATGAAAGTATGGAGGTGCTTTTATGGCTATTGTAAGCGATGAACAGGTCATTAAGGTATTACGGCAATACAATCCGTGGTGGCGTAATCCGTCTGCAATCAAAGAGGAAAGTAAACCGCAGAAGCGACTTGCCTATTATGAAGCACTCAAGATGATAAAGCATAAAACGCTCCGCCGTTTTGCGGTATTGTCTGGAGCAAGGCGTGTGGGTAAGACAACGATTATGTACCAGATGATAGATAATCTGATTGACGAGGGCGTAAGTCCGAAGAACATTCTGTATGTGTCTTTTGACAATCCGATTGTAAAGCTCGTCAATGTAGAAACGGTGCTTTCCATTTACGAGTCACTTTACCCTATCGAGGGAACAAAGTATATCTTCCTTGATGAAATCCAATATACGGATAATTGGGAATTGTGGATGAAAGTCATCTATGACAGCAGAAAGGATATTCGTCTGACCGCAACAGGCTCTGCAAGCCCGATACTGGAAAAAGGTGCAACGGACAGCGGAACGGGCAGATGGAGCGTCTTGAAGATACCGACAATGTCATTTTATGAGTATTGCCGTCTGCTTCAGCTTGAAGAACCGATTTTGCCAGATAGCTTAAAACTCACAAAGCTCGTGAAAATGAGCAATGCGGAGCTTGGCGACCTAATGGACAGATTTGCTCCGTTAGAGGGGCATTTCAACCGCTATCTGATGATTGGCGGTTTCCCAGAGCTTGTATTGTCCGATGATGATATTTACGCTCAACGAATGCTTCGTGAAGATGTAGTTGATAAGGTAATCAAGCGAGATGTGCTTACCCTGTTCAATATCCGCAGTCCGCTTTTAATGGAAAAGCTGTTCTTATATCTCTGTATGAACTCAACGGAGATTTTCAGCGTAACCACGGCGGCAAAGGAATTGGAAAACACTTCGGTCAGCACGATTGACGGCTATATTGAAGCTCTTGAAATGTCTAACCTTATTTATCTGGCAAAGGCAATGGATGTGGGAAGTAAGGGAGCATTAAAGGGCAAGCCGAAAATCTTTATTGCCGACGCAGCTATCCGCAACGCCGTGTTGATGATAGATGATGTGTTATCCGATGAAAAGGAACTCGGAGCAATGGTGGAAACCACCGTGTATAAGCATATCGTATCTTTCTATCAAGGCAGTACGGCACAGCTCGGCTATTTCAGAAAGGCAAAGGACAACCAGAAAGAGGTTGATGTGGTGGTAGAGCTGCCCCGTGAGAAAATTCTCTGCGAGGTCAAATACCGCAACAATTCCCATATTCCTGCAACCGACGCTATTGTTGAACTTTGCAAGGACGAAAAATCAAAGGTAACAAACGCTTTTCTTGTAACAAAGCAGTTAGACGATTTTGGCATTGCAAAGCACGAAACAGCAGTACCGATTTTGCGAATACCTGCCATAGCATTTTTGTATCTGTTAGGAAAGGCAGAAGCAGACGGACAAAACGGAAAAATGTAATATCGAAACCAATTCAGCGTAACGCTCACTTTTTTACAATGTGGGCGTTCTTTTTTTACCAAAAATCGAAAGGAGAATTTTCAATGTCTAATATCCGATTTCGCTCTGCAGCTCATCGGGATTTCTTTCTGGAAATGATGAACAAGAGCAAAGTAAACGACTGTTATCACAGAGCCTTTTTCTATGTAATGGGCATTGCCGCCGAAACAAGGGCAAATATCAACCAGATGTTTGATTTTAAGACGGATTGCATTGAGCCAGAGGGTATGCACGGCGGCTGGCAGACAAGCGGTACGGTCAAGGTCTGCCACCTTGCCTTTAACCTCTGGAACGGTTACACGGAAAAGGAAAACGGACGGTATTTTACGCCAGATGAATTATTCTGTTGTGAATATGCTCCGTACTTTGTTGAGGGTATTAAGGTAAGGTATCCCGAATATTGCAGGGATTTACCTGCACCGAAACAGCAGACTGAACATTCACGATAAGAAAGGACGAAGCTATGAAAAAATATGTAATGCAGATTTGTATTATCGCCGCCGTGTGCCTGTTAGGTGCGACGGCTTTTTGCGGTTATCACATTTATGACCATTATGCACACGAAGCGGAGCAGACAGAAGCCTTTGAGCAGATTGCCGAGGTTGTGGAGCAGGCTCAAACAGGCGAAGAAGCTCCGCAAGTTCCGCTTAACGAGGAAGAAACTATCCTGCCAGAGTACGGGGAGCTTTTCTTGCAAAATCCCGATATGGTAGGTTGGATTTCCATTGCCGGCACGAAGCTCAACTATCCTGTAATGCAGACACCGAATAATCCGAATTTCTATCTGAAGCACAACTTTGAAAAGGCATACAGCGATTTAGGCACACCGTATATTCAAGAAAACTGCAATATCGCAGAGAGCGACAACCTTGTTATTTACGGTCATCATATCAAGGGCGGCAAAATGTTCGGAGCTTTGAATGATTACAAATCCAAGAGCTTCTATGAGGAACACAAAACCATTCTGTTTGATACGCTGACCGAGCAGGCGGAATATGAAATCGTGGCTGTATTCAAGACCGTTGCGTACAGTTCCGAGGGCTTCCGCTACTATGATTTTGTCAACGCGGAAAATGCAGAAGCATTTGACGAATATATCGCCAAATGCAAGGAGCTTGCCCTGTACGATACAGGCGTAAGTGCTGAATACGGCGACAGGCTGATTACGCTCTCTACCTGCGAATACTCAGCACAAAACGGCAGACTTGTGGTTGTGGCGAAAAAGGTATCCTGATGTGACCGCAAAACTTCTGGGAAAGGAGGTTTTGTATGGCTGATATAAAGACCAGAGATGCGGTCAAGGGTACAATTAAGACCATTGACAAAGCCGCTATTGCTTCAGAGCGTATGAAAGCCGCTTATGCCAAGACAAAGGACAAGGCGGAACAGGGCTATTATGCCGATGAAAGCTCTGCTACCGAGTACGCTTCGGATAAGGTGTCCTATACCGCCGAGCGTGTGACGGAGGAAGGCGTACACCAATTTAATAAGCAAGGTAAGAAAGGTGTGCAGACCACAAAGGAAAATATCGTCAAGGCAAAGGACGGTATTGCCGATTTTAAGACCAAACGGGCAATGAAATCGGCAGAAAAGCGAGCTTCCAATGTTCACACTCAAACCGTGCGAACAAAAACGCAGGCAGAAAAGACAATCAAGCAGTCTGCCCGAAGTACAGGAAAGACGATAAAATTCACGACCAAAGGTACGGTCAAATCTGCCGAGAAAAGCGTTAAGACGGCTCAATCCACCTCAAAGGCGGCTATCAAGACCGCCGAGCATACCGCAAAGACGGCACAGAAAACTGCACAGGCTTCGGTCAAGGCGGCTCAACGAGCAGCACAGGCAGCGAAAGCAACAGCAAAAGCTACCGCCCACGCCGTAAAGGTTGCAGTGAAAGCGACCATTGCGGCGGTCAAGGCGATTATTGCAGGAACAAAGGCATTGATTTCTGCGATTGCCGCAGGCGGTTGGGTTGCCGTTGTGATTATTATTGTTATTTGCCTTGTCGGTTTGCTTGTCGGTTCGGTGTTCGGTATTTTCTTTTCTGGCGAGGACTCTGGAAACGGTATGACAATGCAAACTGTTGTGAGAGAAATCAATACCGAGTACGATGCCAAACTTGATGAAACCAAGAATGGTACAGCTCACGATGTCCTTGAAATGTCGGGAAGCCGTGCGGTCTGGAAAGAGGTGCTTGCGGTTTATTCCGTCAAGACCAATACCGACCCCGACAATCCGCAGGAAGTCGCCACAATGGACGACAGCAAAAAAGAGCTTCTCAAAAACATCTTCTGGGAGATGAATGAGATAAGCTCCAGAACGGAAAGCAAGACCGAAACACAGATAACCGAGAGCGACGACGGTCACGGCAATATCATACAGACGGAAACCACCGTTACACGCACCTATCTGTATATCACGGTTGCCCATAAGACAGCCGAGGAAATGGCTGACAAGTACAATTTCAATGCAGACCAGAGAGAACAGCTCTCCGAGCTACTTGCCGAGGAAAACAATTCGCTATGGTCGCAGGTGCTATACGGCATTTCTGGCGGCGACAGCGAGATTGTCAATGTGGCATTGTCGCAGGTCGGAAATATAGGCGGTCAGCCTTATTGGAGTTGGTACGGCTTCGAGGGGCGTGTGGAATGGTGTGCCTGCTTTGTATCTTGGTGTGCCAATGAGTGCGGCTATATTGATACAGGCGTTATTCCGAAATTCGCAGGCTGCGTGTTAGGCTCACAATGGTTTATGGACAGAGGTCAATGGCAGGACGGCAGTTTTGAGCCGTCGGCAGGTCATATCATCTTCTTTGATTGGGAGGGCGACGGTGTGACAGACCACGTCGGAATTGTCGAGCGTGTTGAGAACGGAACAGTTTATACCGTTGAGGGCAACTCTGGAGATACCTGCCGACAGAACAGATATGCTATCGGAAGCAGCGTAATTTACGGTTACGGTATCCCTGCCTATTAAAAAAGGGCAAAAGAAAAACCAGAGGATTTTATTCCTCTGGCTCTTTTGCCTTACATAGACCGTTTACGGTTGCTTCGATAACGGAAAGTTCTTTATCGTCCAAATTATCAAGCAGTGTTTCCAAACGCCTGCGGACGGAACTTTTATTTGTTTTCTTATTTGGGAAGATATATTCGTCAACCGAAACATCAAACATTGTGATGAGTTGAATAAACAGCTCAAAGCTCGGGTGCTGACCCTCGTTTTCTACCGACTGAATATGCCTTGCAGAATAATCTACTATTTCCGCTAACTGTTCTCTGGTTACTTTCTTGGCTTCACGGGCTTTTTTAATCGCCTGTCCTATCGGCATAAAATCGAAGTCAAAGTTATTGATTTTCTTGTCCATAAGCTCACCACCTGTACTCGTTTCTTCTACCCTTATATTGTACAGAAATGTAGCTTCTTATTAAACGATGTGAAATGTCTTATAAGTAGAGATAGTATTTCTCGTTAAAAGAGATAAGAATTCATATTTACATACTTGTATTCTTCGGATAAACGAAGTATAATATATTATTATATTGGAGGTGCGATATGGATTATATTACCACGAAAGAAGCTGCCATTAAATGGGGTATCTCAGATAGACGAGTTTTGCAATATTGTAATGATAATCGGATAGATAGAGCAGTTAAAATGAGTAATGTTTGGCTGATACCTAAAGATGCGAAAAAGCCTGCTGATGGGCGATTTAAGAATGGAGATGTGTGATTTTGACGATATTACGGGAGCTATACCAGAACAAAAGGAGTATAGGCGATGAATGAAAAAATTTTAGTTGTAGATGATGAAAAAGAAATAGCAGACTTACTTGAAGTCTACTTGAAAAACGACAATTACACTGTTTATAAATATTACAGCGGTATTGAAGCATTGAAATGTATTGAAGAAACAGAGATTGATTTAGCCATACTGGATATTATGCTGCCTGATATAGACGGATTTCGTATTTGTCAAAAAATCAGAGAAAAGTTTTATTTCCCCGTTATTATGCTTACTGCTAAAATTGAAGACGGGGATAAAATAATGGGGCTTACGATAGGTGCTGATGATTATATTACAAAGCCCTTTAATCCTTTGGAAGTTGTTGCAAGAGTAAAGACACAGTTAAGGCGTTATCAAAAGTATAATAATCCCGTACAAAATCAGCCTTTTCAAAAAAGCGAATATGATATTAGAGGATTGATTATTAACAAAGATACTCATAAATGCTCTTTGTTTGGGAAAGAGGTATCGCTAACCCCTATTGAGTTTTCAATTCTTTGGTATTTGTGCGAACATCAAGGAAAAGTGATTTCCTCCGAAGAACTATTTGAAAATGTATGGAAAGAAAAATATCTTGATAACAACAACACAGTAATGGCACATATTGGACGGCTTAGGGGAAAATTAAATGAGCCAGCCAAAAAGCCAAAATTTATTAAAACAGTTTGGGGGATAGGTTATGAAATTGAATAAAAATGAAAAAAATTATCTGCTTATAACCTTATTCAAAAGCTACATTTTCCAAAGTGCAATTTGTTCTGTGATTATTGTAATATGCACCGCTGTTTTACATACAGGGCTTACTTGGATACTTGACAGGTATGTCGAACATTACTATTTGATTTACAGAGGACTGTATGTTTATATGACAGCACTCATAATATGGGTAATATGTATTATGTGCTTGACTTATAAACTTTTGAAGAAAGTTGTCGGGTATGTCTATGAGCTACAAGCCGCAACGGGAAGATTATTTGATAAAACAGGGGATTATATTGAACTTTCTCCAGAGTTAAGCGAGATTGCGGTTAAAATAAATCACTTGAAACAGGAAGCTGAAAATAATGCAAAACTTGCACAGGAGAATGAACAGCGTAAAAATGATTTGATTATGTACCTTGCACACGATTTGAAAACGCCGCTTTCCTCTGTCATTGGTTATTTGACGCTATTGCGTGATGATGAACAGCAAATACCGCAGGAGTTAAGAAATAAATATCTTTCTATTTCTCTTGATAAGGCTGAACAGCTTGAGGACTTAATTAACGAGTTTTTTGAAATCACAAGATTTAATTTATCAAACATAACGCTGAAATACAGCGATATAAATTTGACACGATTGTTGGAGCAGCTTATATATGAATTTAATCCTATGTTAAAAGAAAAGAACCTACAATGTGTTCTCCATAGTGCAAAGGATATAATGCTTCATTGTGATGCGAATAAAATGCAGCGTGTATTTGACAACCTTTTGCGTAATGCTGCAATTTACAGTTATTCAGATACAGAGATTACAATAACCACAGAGCTTCGAGCGAACAAAGTTACTATTGTTTTTGAAAACTGTGGAGCTAATATTCCCGAAGAAAAATTAGAGCAAATATTCGAGCAGTTCTACCGTGTTGATACAGCAAGAAGTATGGCAAACGGCGGTGCAGGACTTGGACTTGCCATTGCGAAACATATTGTAGAACTACACAAAGGAACTATTGCTGCTAAAAGCAAAGATGAATGTGTTAAGTTTATAGTCGAACTTCCGCTTTCGTAGGAAAATCGTAAGAAATTCCGTAGTAAAAGAAAGGCTTTTTATACGGGCAATCATAAAAAACAAGGCTTTTATTTTGATACAATTATTTGTATCAGGATAAAAGCCTTTTGTTTTTCTCTTGAAAAATTAAATAGCAAGGGGGTATATCGGTGAAAAGATACCGAAAGAGATTTGCATTTTTATTCGTGTTGGGTATGATAGTTATTTTGTCTGCCTGCTCTGTCGAAAAACAATCAGGAGAAAATAACGAAGCAAATTCAACGATACAGACAAGTGAAACAGTGACCGTTACTCGTGGTACTCTCACGCCAACAGTATCAGCTCAAACAACGATTATTCAGGCATCGGATTTTGTTTTATCTTCTACTGAAAAAGGAGTTTTTGAAACTTGTGTTACAAGCGGAGATAAAATTACTGCCGGCGGTGTGATAGGAAAAGTATCCGAAAATGAAATAAAATCTCCTGTCGACGGGACGGTTATTTCAGCCACTAACTCGTCTGAAATTATTCCGAACAATTATCCCGTAGCAACCGTAAGATATACGGGCTTTGCTCTAAATGTTGAAGCAGAAAATTTTTTAAAGACTCTGCCAGAGAATACAACATTAAAAGCAAAATTTCAAGTAATCAATGGCGTTGGACCGACGGATATACTTGCCGTTGTAACACCAGCGACAGAATATGCTGAGGGCAGTTCGACAAACACCCTTTTTCCACAAAGTAATGTTTTACAATGCTTGATTGACAAAGATACTGATGTAAAGATAGGACAAAATGCTACGGTTGTTATAACGGCAGGAACAAAAGAAAATATATTATTATTACCGCTTTCGGTCATTGCTGGCAGACAAGGGAAAGGAATGGTAACTGTTATAAAAGACGGAGAGCAAATACAAACTGAGGTTACATTAGGAGCGACGGACGGAGCGTATATAGAGATATTGTCGGGCGTGGAGGAAGGAGATGTTGTTTCTTCTGTTCCCCCAAACCTTGACCCAAGGAGTAATTCATAATATGAATGATAGTAGTGGAGAAAGTTTAATCCAAATAAAAAACTTAACGGCAGCCGTTAAATTAAACAACGGCGATACTTTGGTAACTGTAAATAACGCAAGTATAGAATTGAAAAGAGGAAACAGTTACGCTATTGTCGGCAAATCGGGTTCTGGAAAGACAAGTCTTATATCTATTATCGGTTTGCTGAACCGTTCCTACAAGGGAGAATATCTTTACGATGGAGTTTCGGTATCTGCTTTGACAGACAGAGAATTGTCTATGCTGCGAGCTAATAATATCGGATTTGTTTTTCAAAACTATTCCTTAATCAAGCATTTAAGAGTTTGGGAAAATATCGAACTTCCGTTGCTTTATGCAAAAAAGAATATGGATAGAAAGCAACGCCAAGAAGTAATACGAAATCTTTTGAAAAGTGTTGGTTTAGAAGATAAAGAAAATGATTATCCTGCTAATTTGTCTGGCGGTGAACAACAAAGAGTTGCGATTGCCCGTGCTCTTACGGTATCGCCAGAAGCGATACTTTGTGATGAGCCGACAGGTGCTTTAGATAAGAAAACAGGGCAGCAGATTATGGAACTCTTACTCCAGATTGTGCGTGAAAATAACATTATGCTCTTGTTAGTAACACACGACTCTGATATTGCGAATACTTGCGATACGATTTTTGAAATGGACGAAGGGAGGCTTCGATGTGCTAAAAATGATTTTTAAAGACCTGCGTATCTCACCTCTCCGAAATATCTTAACAAGTATATCTATGCTTGTAGGAATTATAGCAATGATTGGTTCTTTTTTAGTCGGTACACTTGGTAAAGATTATTTAATTTCTGTTAATGCACAGATGTATGGTTGGACGCCTACCTATTCATATTCCATAACAGATTCAGATTTTCAAGACAGCATTAAGATGGAAGAATTTTTTTATAAAATTCGAGAAATTGACGATTGCGTTACCATTACATTTGATATGCGGGAAAATATAATATTTGCTCCGATTGTATCTGTTTCTTCTTTGCAGGGTGCAGCAAATGATATTTATAAAAAAGTCGTGCCTGTCGATGTGGTGCTTACTACAACGGCATATAACAAAATTTATAATCTGCCTATGTCATCGGGAAGTTGGTTTTCTTATTCGGAAACAGAAAAATCCCTTTGTATGGTTGTGAATAAAGAGGCGGAAAGCTATTTTAATACGCCTTATGCAGTAGGAAATACAGGTAGTAGCCTTTCATTAACCCCATTTAATGTAACGGGCACTGTAAATGACGGAAAAGATATTCCTACTGTTTATCTTGATGCACAGGCTGTGGAAGAATTTCTGCCCAATATGTGGCAAGTACAAAATGCAAGTGTTTATTGGCATTTAACAAAAGGTCTTACAACAAATCAGATGTATTCCTCGTTAGATGACATTTTACAAGATACCATAGGCGGACATATAGAATACTCTGGGAGAAGCGATATTGGCGATGCTTATGACTCTGTGCTGTCTATGCTTCAATTAGGACTTTTAATAACCTCGTTTTTATTACTGTTTGTTTCAGTATTAGGACAAATTAACATAGGTCTGTCCTCTTTGGAACAACGAACATACGAACTGTTAATCCGACGAGCAATAGGAGCTTCCCGTATCAATATAGTCGCTTTGGTTTTGGGAACGCAGCTTGTCATTTCGATATTTGTTTGCATTGTGTCAATTTTGCTTTCAATACTTATTGTTGAGGGCATAGGAATATTTCTTCCCCCAGATACGCCGGTAGCATCACCCGCCTATCCATTTTTTTCAGCGGTAGTTGCTGTTGTGGCGTCTGTTACTGTTGCTTTGCTGGGTGGACTGTTGCCTGCATTAAAAGCAGCGAAACTTGAGCCTGCATTGGCACTTAGATAAAAAATCTTATGAATTGGAGGAATATATATGAAATCATTTTTTTCGAAAACAAGACTTTTTGTAGGTATTATTCTTTCTTTAACTATATGTATGATGTTTGTCGGTTGTTCCAACTCCACCTCTGCCCCCGCTTCTGAGGCAAGAGGGTTTACTGATTTTGAACATATTGAGAAAGAATATCTTGCGACCATTGAGAAATTGAATTGGCCTGATGGTGTTACACTTCCCGACAAATTGGAAGGTGAAGATACAGGAACTTCTTTTCAGGTAGGATATGGTGATACCAGAGCTTCTAATCTGTGGGAATACTCGTGGATGAAAGAATGGCTTAATTCTTACAGTACCGACTCTGCCAGAGCAGAAAAAGCATTGGAAGAATTGGAAAAAGCCTTTGATATGCCGTATATGGGAACGGATAGATGTGATGATGCGACTCGTAATTACTTGCGTGAAAATATTGATAAAGCGAAATTAGGCGACCCGTCTGGCTTCAGAGAATGTATTGAACTTAACTATGAATAGCTTTACGCAGAGTAATTGCAACATATACAGGGAGGTGATTTGGAAAAATGAAACGAAAATACAGAAGAAAAAAAATTCGGATAGTTGGAGCAGTAGTTTTTCTTGCACTAATGATATTTAGCAGTGTCTTTGTAATATGGCAAATGAAAACTAATGAGTTTGGCGGTTTAATAGATAGAATTGAAGAAGTATTCTATGGAACGCCATTCAAAAATGCCTACAATGCTAAATCGCTGATATTAGTTGACCTTTCTAATGATGAGGTTTTTATATCAAAGCGAGAAAACGAGCAGCAGCTTCCTGCCAGTTTGGCTAAATTATTTGTTATTAAATATGCAGTAACACTTGCGGATTTAGATAGTATTGTTTCTGCAAATTATGAAGCAATTTCACTAACCAAGTCAGGCTCATCTGTGGCAAACATAAAAACAAAAGAGTATTATCTTCAAAATTTGTTTGCGGCTATGTTAGTGCCATCGGGAAATGATGCAGCTTATGTGGTTGCAGATTATTGTGGAGGACTTCTTTCGCCGCAGGCAAAAAACAGTCAAGAGCGTATCAATGCATTTATGGAGCATCTTAATGATTATCTACAGGAACAAGGATATGATGACACAGTTTTGTATGACCCAAGCGGATTTGATACGGAAGCGAGAACAACCGCATTAGACCTTAAGAAAGTTGTAGAAAGCCTTTTGGAATATCAGTGGTTTAGAGATATTGTTTCAAAAAGTTCCTACAAAGCGACATTGCCTGATGAAAGTACGCAGATGTGGAAAAATACAAATGCTTTTCTTGACTCAACATCAGACTATTATAATGGAAATGTTAAGGGGGTAAAAACAGGCTCTTTGTCTGATGATTATAATTTAGTAGTTCTTTATCAGCAACACGGAAAAGAATTTTTGATATGTAGTTTAGGGTCGAAATCCAACTCTTCACGATATGATGATGTGAATTACATTATTAAAACAATAGATGAATCGGACTATTTATCTCGTTAAAGGTTTAGATTAAAACCGAAGATGAACCTAAATACGAAAAACAAGCCTACCGAATAAAAAAACGGTGCTTTTTGGTGGGCTGTTTCTTCACGCCCGATAGACAGTTTTCCCTCCAGACCCGTTTGAGTTTGGAGGGATTTCTTATGTGTTGGTCAAGTACCGCCACTTCGCTGCTTATCAGAAGCAGCAGTTATCTACATAACACGGATTAGCGAGGAGAATCTGTTAAAAAAATCCTTGCTTCTGCGTGGCACTATTATACCCTCAAAGTAGAAGCCAAATATCTACATAATAGAAATAGAAACGCCTATATCCGCATTGGTTTGACGACCTTTGCGGATTTTCTTTTGTCGTTTTTTGTCGGAATACAGGACAAGCCTGTTTCTGGCGTGGGCTGTCGTTCCCCACCTCACAATCTGGATTTTTCAAAAAAATTCAGATTGGAGGAAAACAAAAGTGTTCGACAACACAAACCCTTATACCATTCGCATTGAGGAAACGAATGGTCAAAAACGCTACTTTGTAGCCTTTATAGATGGACAAGGTATCTTCCGAGAGTCGGAAGTATCTTATGAGGTCTATACACAGTTTTGCCGCTTTGTTAAGTGCGAGCGAAATCTGCGGAGGTCTGATGAAAGACATCTGGAGCAATCGGAACTGACCGAGGAAACGCTATGCAGGCGAGCTTTACATAAGCCGAAGCCTGTTGACGAAGCGGTTAATGATAAAATCCGCAGTGAACAGCTTGACCGAGCTATTATGGAACTGCCCGAAGTGCAAAGGAGAAGATTTAGGCTCTACTTCGATTATGGTTTGACCTACGAGCAAATCGGAAAAATAGAGGGCTGTTCAAAAATGCCCGTCAAACGCTCCATTGACAGGGCGATTGAAAAAATCCGAGAAAAAATAAAATATTTTTGATTTTAGGGGCTACTTTTAGCTTCTAAGTGTGGAAACAGGTGAAGGGATAAAAACCTTTGCCTGTTTTCCTTTGTGTGGCGAAGATGGGGCAGTTCCTTGACAACCGAATACCCATTCGCCAAATACTTCCTCTTTGTGATTGTGATGAGCATAAGCGTGTGCAGCGGTACGCCATGACCTGCCGAAAGGCAGAGAGCGATAAATGCCGACTCAAAATATCGGGTAGCTCCCGATTCCGCCATAACCCACAAAGAGAACAATGGTACTCCCGTCCAGTCACAGTCCGAGCGTGATTAAACCGTCGCAGGCAATGAGGGCGGCTCTGTCAGACCGACAGTTGGGGTGAAACTCCCGTGGTGTCAGTTCGCTGCTGACCGTTTGGCGACTTCCCATAGCATTTCGGGGTGTCGAGGACAAATTGAAATGCTTCCTATCATAATGCCAGACACAGGGCGGTCATAAGAACAGAGTTTTGTTTATATGCTCCCGACCTTAAATACTTCCTTGTGTTTGGCTGTTACATAGGCAGGATGCTCCTGCCTAAATCTAAATGGGAGGTCAAACACTATGGATAGAATCATTAAGCGTGGCGACATCTACTACGCAAACTTAAACCCCGTCATCGGCTCGGAGCAAGGCGGTACACGACCTGTACTTATCATTTCTAATGATACAGGGAATAAGCACAGCCCTACGGTCATTGTAGCGGCGATTACAGGACAGATTGGAACAAAGAAAAAACTACCGACACACACTATCGTACACAATGTCAATGGACTTGATAAAGATTCCATTATCTTGTTGGAGCAAATTCGTACCATTGATAAACAACGCCTGCAAGAGTATTTAGGAACTCTTGATGGGCGTTTTCTTGTTGCTGTTGATAAAGCTCTGGCGATAAGTGTCGCTCTTGAAAGAGGTGGTAAAAGTGCTTGATGTGAAAGTTGATGAATACGAAGCAGCTTTGAAGCTCATCGAGATATTGCTTGAAAAAGGAAAGATAAATCAAGCCACATATACAAATATAATGAAACACCGAAATTCGCACATTTCACAAGCGGCTTGATAAAAGATACAATATGAGCGAACAAAGCAAAGGAGGTACGCTTTATGAACACAGCAGTTAATACTAATCAGTTCAATTACAGATTTAAGCTAACAGACTATTCGCTTTTTGATAGAAACAGAGCAAGAAGGGTCGCTATTTACGGCAGAGTTTCAACGGAACACGAAGCTCAATTATCCGCTTTGGATAATCAGTTGCAATGGTATGATGACCAAGTACGCTATCACCCGAATTGGGATGTGGTTGCAAAATATATTGATGAGGGTATCACAGGAACACAGGCAAAGAAACGACCAGATTTCTTGAGAATGATTGAAGATGCCAAACAGGGCAAATTTGATTTAATCGTTACCAGAGAGGTTTGTCGTTTTGCCCGAAATGTTGTTGATACGCTTGTCGTCACAAGAGAGCTTAAAAGTATAGGCGTAGAGGTCTTTTTCATTGAGGATAACATTTGGACAATGGACGGTGACGGCGAATTGAGATTGTCGCTTATGGCTACTCTGGCACAGGAAGAAAGCCGCAAGACCTCGGAACGAGTAAAAGCAGGTCAGAAAATCAGCCGTGACAACGGTGTGCTTTATGGCAATGGTAATATCCTCGGCTATGACCGTGTGGGAGATACCTATGTTATAAATGAAGAACAAGCAGAAACGGTCAGAATGATATACGATTTATATTTGCAGGGCTATGGCTCTATGAAGATAGCAGGCATACTGACGGAACGAAAAAGGAAAACTGCTTCTGGGCTTGTAAAGTGGAGTGTATCAAATATTATGAGAGCTATCAGAAATGCCACTTATACAGGTACAAAGTGCTATAACAAATCCAGAAGCAACAATTTTCTGGAGCAGAAGCGAATTAACAATCTGGATATGTCCACTTATGAATATGTTGAGGGCGATTTCCCTGCTATCATTTCTCAAGAGATTTGGGATAAGGCACAGGAAATACGAGAAAGCAGAGTAAAGCCGTCTTTGGTATCTGCAACAAAGACCACTCATAGTAAGCGTGACTCGGCTGATGTGTGGGTGAATAAACTCCGTTGTTCGTGCGGCTCATCATTTCGAAAAAATAAGTGGCACACAAAATTAGACGGAAAAACCTCGTATGGCTATCAATGCTATAATCAGTTGAACAACGGCAACAAGAAAAAGAGAGAAGAACTTGGATTAGATACAGACGGCTATTGCGATACCAGAATGATAACCGATTGGAAACTCGATTTTATGGCGAAAGCTCTTTTAGAGCATTTATGGACAGAAAGAAGAAAATCAGTTCTTATTGCAATCGACCTTATTAAGTGTTATTATAAGGAAGAAAAAGAAATCGGTAAACAGTCTGATGTGGTGGTTGTGCAGGCAAGATTGGACAAGGCGAACACAAGGCTCACAAACCTAATTGCTATGAGAGCTGACGGCGAAATCACAAAGGACGAATATCAAGTGATGAGAACGCCGATTGATACGGAAATACAGGAGCTTCAAAAAGTACTTGAGAATATACCGACGGACAATGACAATTTGAAAGGTTTTGACTTGGACAGTATTATTTCTACGCTGAATAGCCTTATTGATTTCAGCAGCAGTACGATTAGCCACGATGTTATCAATCAATTCGTTTATATGGTAACGCCGACTTCGGATACCACTTTTGATTGGTATGTTAATCTGAACGGAACGGCTGATGTAAAGGCGACCTTCACCGCAGAGGGCAGAAAGAAAAGCTGTATAATCAAATTAGAGGAAATTGAAAAGATTTCCTCTGTACATAGGAAAGAGAATGAGGACAATGCACATTTCATTAAAAACCCCATTGTTTTTGCCTTTCTGCACAACCCGCAGCAAATGCAGGCCGTACATGCCGTGGACGGCGCTGTGCTGCTGCTGGCTGTGCCGGGCAGTGGGAAAACGACCGTGCTCGTGACGCGTTTGGGCTATATGCTTTGCTGCTGCGGTATTTCTGCGGATCTGGTTCTGACCATGACTTATACAAAAGCTGCGACAAGAGAGATGAGACAGCGCTTTTCCGACCTGTTTGGCGGGGAGTGCCCGAAAATCCCGGAGTTCCGAACCATCAACGGCGTTTCGTCCAAGATCATTCATTATTATACGCGCACGCATAGCAGCGGGCAAGCCTTCACGCTGCAGGAGGACGAGGGGGCGCTTTCTAAGCTGGTTTCTGACCTTTACCGTGCGCTGAGCGGCGAATTTGCGACTCCGGCCATGACGAAGGAGCTGCGCAAGTGGATCACTTATGTGAAGAATATGATGCTGGATGAGCAGGAAATCGGACAATTAGAGACCGGCTTCGAGAAATTCCCGGATCTGTACAGGCAGTACAACCGGGAACTGCGCCAACAGCGTCAGATGGATTACGATGACCAGCTGGTCTATGCAAAGACGATTTTAGAACGCTATCCGGATGTGCTGGCCCATTTTCAGGAGGCTTTTCCTTATATTTGCGTGGACGAATCTCAGGATACCTCCAAAATTCAGCACGAGATCATTCGGCTTCTTGCGCAGAAAACCGGCAATCTCTTTATGGTGGGGGACGAGGACCAGAGCATTTATGGCTTTCGCGCGGCCTATCCGGAGGCGCTGATGCAGTTTGAACAGATCTATCCCAACGCGCGTGTGCTGCTGATGGAGGAGAATTATCGTTCTACCCCGGAGATTCTACGGCTGGCCGATTGGTTTATCCGGAAAAACCGCGACCGCCATCCCAAAACCATTCGCCCGACCAGAGACTCTTGCGGGGATGTTCATCTGATCTCGGTGACGGGTCGCGCCGCTCAGTATGCATGGCTTGCCCATGCGGCGGTGCACGACGATGGGCAGACGGCCATTCTATACCGCAACAACGACAGTGCTCTGCCGCTGATCGACCTGCTGGATCGGCAAGGAATTGCTTACCGATGCAAGCAGATGGAGGATACTTTTTTCACCCATCGAATCGTTGCGGACATTCTGGACATCATTGCATTTGCGCATGACGCAGGGAATGCGGAGATATTCCTGCGCATCTACTATAAAAATGACGGCAGAATCTCAAGGAAAGCCGCAGAGTATGCCTGCGAACAGGCAAAATCCTCCAAGCGGTCGCTCTTGGAGGAGCTGCTGCGTTTCCCGCAGCTTCCTTCTTATGCACGGGACAGTGTTACGAATCTGATTGATCTGCTGCCGCAGCTTTTGCAGGACACGGCGGAGCACGGCTTACGGCGCATCTGGGGCGAGTTGCGCTACGGTAGTTATGCGGAACAGATGAAGCTGGATGTCAATAAATTCGAAATTCTCTGTCTGCTGGCGGAGCGAGTGCCGAATCTGGACGCGCTTGTTTCTCGTTTGTGGCAGCTTCGAGGCTTGATCTCAGAGCCTTTCATGCAGTCCGGCACTGGCGTGATTCTTTCCACGATCCACTCCAGCAAGGGGCTGGAATATGATACCGTTTACCTTTTGGACGTATTCGATGGCCTCCTGCCCACCGTGACGGAGCCTCAAAGTGCAGAGGAACAAAAGCAGTATCAAGAGGAACGCAGACTCTTTTATGTGGCAATGACCCGGGCGAGGAATCACTTGTTCCTGTTCTCGTGCCGCGACTGGAACTCGGCATTTCTCGGAGAATTGCAGCGGGAGCTGCCGGTGGAGGTGCCGGAGTCGGATGATATTTTTGGCGCTCTGCCGAGGGAGCTGTGCGGAAAGCACTATCATCATGCGCAGAAGGGGCGCGGGACGATCGTGGCCTCCTGTGACGGCCGGTGCATGATTGCGTATCCCGGCGGCGAGACGCAGCTCCTGAGCGTCGGCCAGATGTACGAGCAGCGAATGATTTTGCGGAAAACGCCGGAGGCCCCAGCCGCTGCAAGGAAAAAACGGGCAGCGACGCTTCGCTCAGACAAGCGCAGCGGGCAGCAGAGCAAGAAAACGGCGCTGTCACCGGAGGAAAAGGCTGCGCTGACCAAAGAAGCGGTATGCGGCCGCAAGGTCATCCATACGACCTTCGGCGAAGGGAAAATCGTCGGCCATAAAGCGACCGTTGTGACCATACGCTTTTCAAAGCACGGGGAAAAGAAGTTTATTCTTTTGGATGCCATCGAGTGTGGGCAGTTGCGCTTTGCCGGAGACCAATAGAGAGGGAGGAAACTGCTCATGGACAGAACGTTTCAGAAATTTTTACGCAGCGGCGTTGGCCTTTTGCCTTTGGGCATAGAGCGCCGTGCGGACAATACGCCCTATTTTTGCACGCCGAAGGGTGCAACGATTTTTGCCTGGGCGGGCGTGGACGGTATCCATTTTTGCTTTATTCGGGGCTTCGGCGGGATGGTTTTTGCCGTCAGCCCGATGAACGGCACACCGAACGAGGTGCATCCGATTGCAAAGGACTTTACGGATTTTTTAAGACTGCTTCTGGCCTGCGGCGATGCGGCGGCGCTGGAGCAGGCGTGGAGTTGGGACGAGACACAATTTGAGACTTTTTTGCGGGAAAATCCCCCGACGCAGGAGCAGCAGCGGTCGCTTTCGGAGCTTGCAGCCAAGATGAAGCTGACGCCGATGGAGCGGCCGTGGGCGTATATCAGGGAGTTGCAGGATTCTTTCGACTACGGAAGAATCAGGTACACCGAGGACTACTATGATACCGAGATGAACCCATCGGTCAAGCCGGCGCCGGAATGGAAGGCCTGCTTTGAAGGCGGCTTTCGGTGGTGCAGCGGGAAAGACCGTGCCGGGATAGAGATCAGGTTAGACCGCCAATTTGACTGGGCGGGACATTTCTGGGTCGCTCCTGCGGCGTATTCCTGCGGTAAGGGCCTTGTGTTGGATCTTTGCATGCGCGCCGAAGCGGAGGACATTCGTAAGTTTATGAAAAAGTGGGATTTAAATCCCGAAAATGACTCTTGCGAGAATTTTACGCCGGAGCAGCAAATGCAGATCGATCTGGACAACCCGCTTTGCCTTGATTTTATTCCGCATTTGGAGCTGAACGGAAAAGTCTTGAAAACCTCCTGCGGGTATGCGGTGAGCTTCAATCCCTGCTTTCCTCAGGAGAATGAGGCAAAATGGGTAATTGACCATTATGGTCTGGACGATTCCTTTGGGTGGCTGCTTTGCAGATATTCCTTCCTATGGCAGGGAAAGCGCCGCACAGAGGTGCGCTCGCTTTCGCTTACGATGGAGCAGGAGGCGTACCGTGTACCGGGGCCGCATTTCAGGCTGCATGCCCCCGGCGATTCGTTTGTTTTCTCTCATCCGGCCGGCGGGACGGAATATACCTTGACGGCACTGGAGCTGGAGCAGCAAACAATAAACTACTGGCGCCACCCAATGTATTTTACCGCCATGAGCTATAAGCTTTCTCCCCAAACGGATGAAATTCGGATCTGCGACTGTGCGGAGGGGGACAAGCCCTCGGAGCTCTGCCAAGAGCCGGATGATTTTTCTCCGGAGGCGCAAAACATGGCGGCCTGCGTCGGGATCATCGGCGGGGCAGACGGCCCAACGACGATCGTGCTCGGAAGCGGCGCGCAGGAAATTACACAGGGCGTGTGCTCCGCCCTGCACTTTGAACCGGTGCAGGCCGCCGTTGAGTGGCGCGTGGAATTTTACGTCAGGCAATTTGGGAAAGAACGGTTTTTGCTGAAATAATCTGCGAATCGAACGACAGGGGAAGATGTAGATCGCCGAGTGAGGTCATATTCGTTTACAGGATAGAGCTTCGGACGCCAATAGCAAAATGGGATTTTTCTGATCGCCATGCCGCGCTTGTGCTGCGGTGCCATTTGGCTTATAATGGAAATATAAAAGCCGAATATACATGGGCGAGTCCGGACTATTGGACAGCGGACATGATAGAATTACAGACAGAGATTTGAAAGAGGGGTTTTCCGTGGCCTACAATGAGCTGATTAAGAGCTTTGAGCGGGTGAGGGCGTATCTGCGCGAGTTTTATTTATATGGCTTCAAGAGCCGGACGCAATACGAGGCCAAAAGCGCGCGCTCCTATGACGACGAGCGGCGGCGCGTGGAAAGCTGGCTGGGTAGCTACATGCGCTTTGCGCAGAGTGCCGAGGGGAAAAACGTGTTTCTCTCCGTGGACAGCCGGCGCACGCGGCACAACCCGTTTTATCAGGCATGGAAGGCAAAGAGCTTCACGGACGGCGACATTGCGCTGCATTTTGCAATTTTTGACGTTCTGAATACGCCCGAGGTGCGCAGGACGCTGCCGGAGCTGGTCGCAGAGATCGATGCGCGGCTGGAACACGGCCTGGCCTTTGACGAGTCTACACTGCGCAAAAAGCTGAAGGAGTACGCAGACGAGGGAATCATTCAAATCGAAAAAGAGGGACGCAGGACGTTCTACCGCCGCAGCCCGGATGTGGATATTTCCGGCGTTGCCGATGCGCTGGACTTTTTTAGCGTTGCCGCGCCCTGCGGTGTGATCGGGTCGTTCTTGCAGGATAAGCTGCCGGAACACGAGAATTTTTTCGCCTTTAAGCATCATTACATCACGGGCGCGATGGACAGCGAGGTAATTGTGGCGTTGTTCGAGGCGATTCGCGCACACCGTTACATCACCGCCGAAAACATCAGCAGACGAACGGGAAAGGCAAAGACGGTTCGGCTGGTTCCGCTCAGAATTTACATCAGTGCGCAGAATGGGCGGCAGAATCTGCTGGCCTATCATGTGCGGGCGAACTGCCTTGCGTCTTACCGGCTGGATTATCTTTCCAATGTCCGGCCGGAGGATGAAATCTGTGAAAATTTTGACGAGCTGCGGGAAGACCTGAACGATGCCGAGGCGCATATGTGGGGCGTAAATTGCAGACGGCGCGACCGGCGCACAGAGCGCGTGGAGTTTGAAATTTACGTCGGCGAGGACGAGGAGCATATCCCGCGCCGCCTCGAGCGTGAGAAGCGCTGCGGCCACGTGGAAAAGCTCGACGAGCATCATTACCGCTACGTCGCGGATGTCTTTGACACGACCGAGATGCTGCCGTGGATCCGTACGTTCATCTGCCGCATTACGCGTCTGCATTTCTCTGACCGCTCGGTCGAAAACGGGTTCAAGGAGGACATTGAGGTCATGTACCGTCTGTACGGGCTGGAAGGAGGCGATGCGGATGCTGTTCAGTGAGCTGTATTCCGTCTATTATAACACCGTGGCCATGATCATCGAGACGGCGTTCGATCCTTCGGTCACGGAGCAGACGCTGCAAAAATGCGTTGCGGAGGGCGCGTTTTCCGAGAGTGTGACGACCATTCTGCCCGCGCTGAAAAGCGGCAGATGGCCGCTGCTGCATGACGACCTGTCTCCCGCACTCCTGCACCGCCCGACCATGCCGCTGACGCTCCTGCAAAAGCGTTGGCTCAAGGCGATTGCAGACGACCCGCGCATCCGGCTGTTTGACGTGGATTTTCCGGAGCTGGCGGAGGTGGAGCCGCTCTTTACGCGCGAGGATTACCGGGTTTTTGACCGCTACGCCGACGGGGATCCCTATGAGGACGAACGCTATATTCGCCACTTCCGGCTGCTGCTCGAGGCCATGAAGACCCGCCGGCCGGTCAGAGTGACGCTGTCGAACCGGCGCAACGAGCGCGTGCGCGCGCGGTTTTATCCAAAGTGCTTTGAATATTCCGCAAAGGATGACAAAATCCGCATTCTGGCCGACGGCTGTAAGTTTGGGCAGTTCAATCTGGGAAGAATCGAGCACTGTGATTTTTACAACGGCGCAGGCCCATGGGAGCAGTCGCCGCGCCCCGTGCAGCGCATGGAGCTGACCTTGCTTGTCATCGACGGACGAAACGCGCTGGAGCGCGTCATGCTGCATTTTGCGCACTTTGAGAAGCGGGCCGAGCGCCTTGGAGACGGAAAATACCGCCTGCAAATGTGGTATGACAAGAGCGACGAGACGGAGCTGGTCATCCGCGTGCTGTCCTTCGGGCCGTATGTCAGGGTGCTGGAGCCGGAGCGCTTCGTTGATCTGATCAAAGCGCGCCTGATCGCGCAGCAGAACTGCGGAATGCGCGAATCAACAGAGAGGGAAAAAGCATGAAGGCAAAGGAATGGATTTGCCCATACTATCGCAGAAAGGTCGACGACTGCGAATGCTTGGATTTGTATTTGATCGCAATGCGTGCAGTCAGGGATGAGGCTCTTGTTTCCGAACAAGACCGCGATGCCCTTTATGCCATGTGCCGTGTGTGTGGAAAGCACGGCGTGATTGAGGGAAAGTGAAATTACACAGAAAAGCTGCGGACTTGCACGAGTTCGCAGCTTTTTTTCCGTGAAATGGCAGGGACGGAGCAATATACTTGTAGACATGAAAGGCGCGAACAGCAAAGCTCTAGAAACTGGTTCAGGTGACTCATAATCACTTATGCGGGTCCGACTCCCGCCACCGGCGCCTTGAACGTGAAAGGCATTTACAGCAGGCGAATTGGTCAAAGCGGGTTCGATTCCCGTCAATGCCTTGAGAACAAAGCAGGAAAGGAGCAGTGCAATGTTAGAAATTCAGGGAAAGGTCAATACCGCGATATGCTACGCGACGGTCATCGAGGACGAGGCCATCGAACAGATCCGCAGAATGTGCGACTATGAGATGACGGAAAATTCCAAGATCCGCATCATGCCGGACGTCCATGCGGGGCGCGGATGTACCATCGGCACGACCATGACCATCCACGACAAGGTCGTTCCGAACGTCGTCGGCGTGGACATTGGCTGCGGCATGTACACCGTGGAGCTTGGCAAGATCGAGATCGATTTTGCGCGCGTCGACGAGGCGGCGCACTTCATTCCGAGCGGCATGGATGTCTGGAAAGGGCGTTTGGAGCGCTTTGACCTGACCGAGCTGCGCTGCTACCGTGAGCTGGAGCATGCCAAGCGTCTGGAGCGCAGCCTCGGGACGTTGGGCGGCGGAAATCACTTCATTGAGGTCGATGCCGCGGCCGACGGCACGAAATATTTGGTCATCCACTCCGGCAGCCGCAACCTCGGCAAGCAGGTCGCGGAGTTTTATCAGCAGCGTGCGATCGACCTGAGCGCCGGGAAGGCAGACTATTTTGAAAAGCGCGAGGAGATCATCCGCACCTACAAGGAGCAGGGACGCCGCACGGAGATCCAGCCGGCGCTGCTGGCGCTGAAGCAGGCGTGGGAAGAGAAAAAGCCCGCGCTGCCCGAGGATCTTTGCTATCTTTACGGGACATATTTGCAGGATTATCTGCATGACGTGGAAATCTGCCAGCGCTTTGCAAAACGCAGCCGCGAGCTGATGGCCGAGGTTCTGCTTCAGCGCACCGGTATGACGGCGCTATCGGCCTTCCACACCATTCACAACTACATCGACACCGACGAGATGATCCTGCGCAAGGGTGCCATCGCTGCGCATGCGGGCGAGCTGGTTCTGATCCCGATCAATATGCGCGACGGCAGCGTGCTGGCCAGGGGACGGGGAAATCCGGAATGGAACTACTCTGCGCCGCACGGCGCAGGCCGCCTGATGTCCAGAACCAGGGCGCGAGCGACGCTCGATCTGGAGAGCTACCAGAAGGCGATGGAGGGGATTTATTCTACATCCGTCAACGAGGCGACGCTGGATGAAGCGCCGATGGCGTACAAATCCCTTGCGGATATTCTGGATGTCGTCCGCGAGAGCGTCGATGTGCTTGAAATCCTAAAGCCCATCTATAATTTCAAGGCGTAAGCGCACATGCCGCGCCGGGAGGAGAGAATAATGTTAAATTACATAGTGGCAGAGGAAAACAGAACTCTGACTGAAAACGGTGCGGCGACCTACGCGAGCAGTAATTCTGCGTGCCTCGACTTCTTTGCAACGATGGGGGCGCTGCGGGATGCGTCCGAGACGGAAATCCTGGCGCGCTTTCAAAGCGCTTACGCGGAGAATGCGGACATGGCATTGAAGCTCCTGTTCTTTGCGCGTGACGTGCGCGGCGGTCTGGGGGAGCGCCGCCTTTTTCGTGTGATCCTGCGTTGGCTGGCTCTGCACGAGCCGCAGAGCGTGCGCAAGAATCTTGCATATATCCCGGAGTACGGGCGTTATGACGACTGGCTGCCGCTGCTCGGCACGCCCTGTGAGCGGGAGGCGGTTCAGCGCATCGACGAGCAGCTCACGCAGGATCTGGAGGCAGGAGCAGAAGTCTCGCTGCTTGCCAAATGGCTGCCGTCGGTTAATGCATCGAACCCGGAGACCGTGCGCAGTGCAAAGCGCCTTGCGCAGCTTCTTGGGCTGCGGCAGAGCCAGTATCGGCAGCTCCTCTCGCTGCTGCGCGGGAAGATCCATATTCTGGAGAATGATTTGCGTGTGTGCGACTACAACTTCGATTACGCTAAGCAGCCGTCCAAGGCGCTGTTCAAGTATCGCAGTGCGTTCGAGCGGCACGACGCAGAACGCTATCGGGACTTTCTGACGCAGGCAGAGCGCGGTGATACCGTGCTGCATACCGGTACATTGACGCCCTATGATGTCATTGCTCCGTGCTTCTGCCGCAGCGAACCGCTGACCGCGGCCGAAAGACGCACCATGGACGTCACATGGAACGCCCTTGAAAATTATGCCACGGACGAGAATGCGCTCGTCATCGCCGACGGGTCCGGTTCCATGTATTCGGGGCAGCCGCTGCCCATCGCGGTCGCGCTGTCTCTGGCCGTTTATTTTGCCGAGCGCAATCACGGCGTGTTTCACGACTATTTCATCACATTCTCGCAAAATCCGCAGCTTGTGCAGATTAAGGGCGCGGACATCTATGAAAAAGTATGCTGCTGCGCGGGATATTGTGAGATTGTAAACACAGATCTGCAAGCCGTTTTTGAGCTGCTGCTGCGGGCGGCGGTGCGCAATGCGGTCCCGCAGGAGGAACTGCCAAAGAAGCTTTATATCGTCTCAGATATGGAATTTGATTGCTGCATAGACCGTGCGGATGAGACAAATTTTGAGCGTGCGAAGCGGCGCTTTGCTGAGTATGGCTACCGGCTGCCGGGGGTCGTCTTCTGGAACGTAGCCAGCCATAGGCGGCAGCAGCCCGTGACCCGCAACGAAGCGGGCGTGGCGCTCGTTTCGGGTGTTACGCCGCGTCTGTTTGCGATGCTTGCGGGCGGTCTGGCTTCGCCTTACGCTTCGATGCTGGAGGTCATACGATCCGAGCGCTATGCAGCGATTTTGGCATAAAAACGGCGAGACAACGCGCATTGACGTTGCCTCGCCGTGATATATCCGAAGCATATCTCTGATACACTCCTTACATGCGAAATCGGTCCCGCGTTCGTTATGCTTGCGTTCTGTCAAAACCCCCAATAATGAAGAAAGAACGGAAGCTGGCCGAATGCGCAGACTGCGAACAGCACGGCCAGCACGATGCAGACGACCTTGCCGAGCGGAAGCCACGCGATACGCCTGCGTTTGAGATTCGTGCAGCGGGCGAGCAAAAGCGGTGCCAGCTCGGCGCGCAGCTCGGGCTGCACGGCGACGCAGGCCTGCCGGTCAAGGCCGAGCAGAAATGCCTTCCCGGATGCGCGCAGAAAGCGGATTTGAGAATAATCGTATTCGACGGGAGCGGCATCGCCGGAGGTAACGCAGATTTTGTCTCCGAACGTGACGCAGACGACCACGGGCTTGCCGCCGTTGGCGATGCCGGCGCGGCGGTAGCTCACGCTTGCGGTGTGACGCTCAAGAAGGAAATTGACGCACAGCACAAGTGCGACAAAGGCCGAAGCCAGCACGACCAGCGGCAGAACCTGGCGATAGCGCAAATAATAGTAAAGAGACATTCCTTCCAGCAGAAAGAAGAATAGAACATAGAATATATAAGTGACGAAATAGGAGTTCAACGCGATCTGCCGGTAGGTACTTTTGTCATAGCAAAGCTGAGAAACAATCTCTTTTTTCTCCATTTGGATTCTCCTTTTTGACAAAAATGCGGAGTTTTTAAGAGATTATAGCACAGTTTTGCGGAATGTCAAGTTTTTTCGGAAAACGGTCGGAGAATGCGGCGAAGATAGATCGCCTTACGCGTCGTCCCGTCTTTGAGCAGAAACGCGTCCGGGTGCTCGGCCATGACCTCGAAGCCCATTTTGCGGTAAAGCGCCAGTGCGCGTTCATTGCCCTCGATCATTTCCAGCTCAAGCTGGTGCACGCCGTCGCGCCGCTGCGCTACATCGATCAGTTCGCGGAACATTGCCGTGCCGATGCCGCGCCCCCAATATTCCTGCAAAAGCCCGATCATGAGTACCGCGCGGTGACGCTGCTTTAAAGAGCTGAGAAAAATCAACTCGCAGTTGCCTGCAATCTTTCCGGCTACAGTGCAGACGATCATCAGGCCGTTCGGGTCGTCCAGCGTCCGCTTCAGGTAGCTCCATTCTCCCTCGACGGTGAAATTGACCTCCTCCGGATAACGCGCGAGGTATTCCGTCTCGCCGCAGGCTTTTTTGAGATACGCGAGCACTTCGGGTGCGTCCGCCTCCTGCGGTGCGCGGAAGATCGCCTCCTCGCCGGTTTTCAGGTGCACGGTTTTGGCTTCAAAAATCATGAAAACGCCTCCTTTTTTGAAATCATACGCCATTTTTTGCGCCGTGTCAACCGACGGCGCTGCGCGGGCGAGATTTTTTTGAAAATTAGAAAAAAATGCTTGCAATTTGCAAAAAAATCGGTACAATAGTATCGACAATACGACGCTGCAGGGAGTAGGAACAGTGCGTTAAGTACCGGTCGGATGGGAGGTTGCCGCCGGGCGAAGGAGCTTCGGCTCCGCGATACTGTTACCGCAACCGCCTGAGCAAGATGTCCCTAGGTATCGGGGCATAGCGCCGTGCATATTTCAACCTCCTCCATTATTTCAGGGAGGAATTTTTTATGTCCAAAACCAACCGTTTCCCCGTCAAACGCATCGCGATCGATGCAGTCCTCATCGCCATGTACTTCGGCCTGTCATGGGCCTCCGTCGAGATCGGCGGTATCAAGCTGACCTTTGTGGGTCTGGCGTCCATCATCGCCGCCATGGTCTACGGCCCGATTGACGGCTTCCTTGTCGGCTTCTTCGGCGCCTTCTGCGAGCAGATGCTCAAGTACGGCTTCACCGCGACCACCCTGCTGTGGCTGCTGGGGCCGGCTATGCGCGGTCTCGTCGTCGGCTGTGCCAAGCTGATCTTCAAGCAGTCCATGGCCACGGAAAACCTGCTGCGCAACCATCGTCCGTATGTGTTCTTTGCCGTCAGCATCTTTGCCGGTCTGGTGGTTTCCGTGCTCAATACGACGGCGTTTTATGTCGATGCGAAGATGTTCCACTATTACACCTACGAGCTGATCTTCGGCGTGTTCTGGCTGCGGCTTCTGCTTGCTGCCGCCAGCTCTCTGCTGATGGCGCTCGTCACGCTGCCTGTGCTTGCCGGTGTGCAGCACACAAATTTTGCTTTAAAGAAGGTAAAATCATGACCTATCAGGAAGCGCTTTCCTACATCCATTCCGTCTGTTGGAAAGGCTCTGTGCCGGGACTTTCGCGCACGCGTGAGCTGCTCGAGCGCATTGGAAATCCGCAGAACCAACTGAAATTCATCCACATCGCCGGCACTAACGGCAAGGGTTCTACCGCCGCCATGCTGGCTTCCGTGTTCCGTGCGGCGGGATACTGCACCGGCCTTTACACCTCGCCCTTCATTCTCTGCTTCAACGAACGGATGCAGGTCAACGGCGAGATGATCTCCGATGAAGAGCTTGCCGAGATCACCGAGTTTGTCCGCCCACACGCCGAAGCGATGCAGGACCATCCGACGGAGTTTGAGCTGGTCACGGTCATTGCCATGGAGTATTTCAAGCGGCACAAATGCGACATCGTGTCGCTGGAGGTCGGGCTTGGCGGCGAGCTGGATTCGACAAACGTCATTTCCACGCCGGAGGCCTCGGTCATCTGCAACATCGGGCTTGACCACACGGAGATTCTGGGTGACACGCTGGAGAAGATCGCCTCGGCCAAGGCCGGTATCATCAAGGGCGGCGACGCCGTCATTTACCGCGGCAGGGAGAGCGTTGAACAGGTCTTTGCGGATGCCTGCGAAAAAACCGGCGCGCGCCTGCATAAGGCCGATTTCGACGGCATTCGTCTGCACAAGGCCGACTTTACAGGGCAGGTGTTCGATCTCGGCGCGAGGAAGAACCTTGAAATTCCGCTGCTGGGTGAGCATCAGCTCAAAAATGCCGCCGTTGTGGTCGCGACGGTGGATGCTCTCACGGCCAAGGGCTGGAAGGTCACCGAGCAGCAGCTTCGCGACGGCCTGAAGCATGTCTCGTGGCCGGGACGCTTTGAGCTTCTGCGCAAAAAGCCTGTATTCTTTGTCGATGGCGGGCACAATCCGCAGTGTATGGCCGCGCTGGCAAAGAATCTGGAGCAGTATCTTTCCGGCCGCCGCCTCGTCGGCCTGACGGGCGTGATGGCGGACAAGGATTATTTTGATATGTATAAGACGATGGAGCCGTATTTCTCCGCGTTTGTCACGGTCACGCCGGAAAATCCGCGTGCGCTGCCCGCCGAAAAGCTGGCCGAGATGCTTGCGCAGTTCGGCAAGCCTGTGACCGCCTGCGCAAGCGTCCGCGAGGGCGTGCAGAAGGCGATGGAGCTGGCTGCGGGCGAAAACGATGCCGTGGTTGCCTTTGGCAGCCTCTACATGGTGGGCGACATCCGCACTGCGGCAATGGAGAAGTGACCGATGACAGAGAAAAAACGGAATCATTTTCTGATCCTGGGCGACAGCTACTCCACCTTCGACGGCTGGATCCCACAGGGTTACGCGGCGTATTACACGCAGGGCAACGGCTGCGACACGGACGTGAAGTCCGTTGAGGAGACGTGGTGGCATCGCTTCGCTCAGGACACGGGTGCGACGCTGGTGCAAAACAACAGCTGGTCCGGTTCGACGATCTGCTTCACCGGCTATGAGGGAGACTGCTCTGAGACTTCCTCCTTCCTTTGCAGACTGCGCAAGCTCGAAAAAGCCGGATTCTTCCGCGACAATGAGATCGACACGGTGTTTATCTTCGGCGGAACGAATGACGGCTGGGCCAATAGCCCGGTGGGCGAGTTAATGTTCTCGGACTGGAAAAAGGACGATCTGTTTTCCGTCCTGCCTGCGGTGTGCTGCCTGTTACATGAGCTGAAGGCTGCCGCACCGAAGGCCGAGATCGTCGTGCTCATCAATACCGAGATGAAGGACGAAATCGCCGACGGCATCGCCGCGGCCTGCGAGCATGAGCATGTCCGCGCACTTCGGCTGCATGATATTGACAAGGCCGGCGGTCATCCGACCGTAAAAGGCATGCGGCAGATCGAGCAGCAGCTTCTTGAATTTCTAGAATAGAATAAGAAAACGATGGGGCATGGCCCCATCGTTTTTTTCTGTTCACTCTGCGGTTTCCGGGGTGATGTCGGCGTAATAATACTTCCCGCCGCGGTAGAGATACACCCGCACGCTCTGTCCGGGAATGCATGCGTCAAGTGCGGTCGCGTAATCCTGCGTGCCGGCAATCTCATAGTCGCCGAGCTTTACGATCACGTCACCTCTGCGGATGCCAGCGGCATAGGCGGGGCCGGTGAAGCGGATGCTGCCGACCATCACGCCTGCGGGCAGATTCCAATAGCTCTGCGGGCCTGCGGGAATGTCAATGACCGTCAGACCAAGGGACGCGTGCCCAAGGTCGGATTGTCCGGAAAGCAGGTCGCGCAGAATGGTCTTGACATCGCGTGTGGGAATGGCGAAGCCGATGTTTGCAACGGTCTCGTAGGATACCAACGAACCGACGCGCGAGACATTGATGCCGATAACCTGGCCGCAGGCATTGAATAGCGGGCCGCCCGCGCTGTCGGAATTCAGGGAGGCGTTCGTTTGCAGCACACCGATCTGCCGCCCGGAAAGCTCAACATTGTCGTTGACGGCGGCGATGAAGCCCTGCGACATGGTCGTGCCCAGCTCCGAACCGAAGGGATTGCTGAAGGCCACAACGCTGTCGCCGGGTGCAAGCTGCTCGGAATCACCGAATTCGGCGGGTGTGAGGCTGATGCCGTGCACCAGAAGCAGCGCAAGATCGCTGCCGCTGTCCGTGCCGACGAGAGTCGCCTCGCAGGTTTCGCCGTCGTTTGTGCGGACGGAAAGGGAAGATGCGTTCTGCACGGTGCGGGCGTTGGTGAGAATGTAGCCGTCGGCACTCAGGACAATGCCCGTGCCGGCGCGGTCGTTTCCGGAGAGTACCGTCACGACGCTGGGAATGACCTTTTCATACAGGTCGTGCAGCGACAGCGCATTCTCATCCGAACGGCTGAGCGTCAGATCGTCGTTTTCTGACGGTTCACTGCTTTCGTCGGCGGGAAGCAGCGTGAATTGCTGCGTGATGTCCGCGCCGGGCTGCGGTGCAGCGGCCTGCGTGCGTTTTAATTCAAGAAGTGCAAAAACCGTGACGAAATTTGCGATCCCCAGCAGACAGATCAGCACGATAATAATGGGAAGATGCGACGGACGCTGCTCGGGCTGCCGTCCCGTGCCGTAATAGCACGGTGTTTCCTGCGGCGTTTCCGGCGGAGCCTCGCGGTATTCCGGATCCATCGGGGTCAGGTCATCCATTTTTGCACACCTTCTTTCTTACAGACTTTCTTATTTTTTCAGCGGCATGGTGAAGATAAACTCCGTCTTGTCATCGCGGCTGGTCACATAGATGTCCTCACCGTGTGCAAGAACGATGGTCTTGACGATATATAGACCGAGTCCCACGCCGTCGCGGTCGGTGGAGCGGCTCTTGTCCGTCTTGTGGAAACGATCGAAGATGAGCGGAAGCTCCTCCGGATCGATGGTCGGGCCGGTATTGCCGATCGTCACGACGGCCTTGCCACCCTGCTGGACGACGCGGACGGAGAGTGTACCGCCTTCGTTGATGAATTTAACGGCGTTGTCAAGCAGATTGTAAAGCACCTGCGTCACGGCATCGGCAAAGGCGTGAACGGTCAGACCGAACTCCGGCATGTCGATGTCCACGTTGAGCTTTTTCTGATTGATACGCTGCTCGAAGCTCAGAAGCGCCTGGCTGGCCTCCTCGCAGATATCGAAATCGCTCAGCTTTTCGGGCGGGATGCCCTGATCCTTCAGGCGTGCCACATCGAGCATGTTGCGCACCAGACGCGACAGCCTGCGTACCTCCGTGGAGACCAGTTCCATGTAAGAGCGCTGCTTTTCGGGCGGGATGGTGCCGTCGAGAATGCCGTCAAGGTAGCCGGCGATGGTCGTCATGGGCGTTTTCAGCTCATGCGAAACATTGGCGACAAACTCCTGACGGATGCTTTCTGAGTGCTGCATGGACGCGGCCATGTTGTTGAAGGCCACGGCAAGCTCCTCAATTTCCTCGTTCTGATAGCCCGTCGGCACGCGGACGGCCAGATTGCCGTGGGCAAGCTGACGTGCGGCGGCGGCCATGTCCTTGATGGGCTTGGTTTCGCGCCGTGTCAGGGACGGCATGGCCAGCAGCGCGATGAGAAAGACGCTCAGGGCGGTCAGAACAAAAATGCGCACCGTGCCGCCGGTCAGCGCAGAAAGATCGGCGCGCCGCATGGAGGCGATGACGATGCACAGCAGCTCGCCCTCACCGGAATAGGCGGCTTCGGCCACGGCCAGACGCTTTTCACCGTAGATCGCAGAGGCGGCGTCGTTGATATGGGCGCTGCCGTTTTGCCGGATGGTCTCGACGAGCGAAGCGTCAAGACTCTGGCCGACGTGCCCGCAGTCCTGCACGTCCTGTGCACACAGAAAGACCGAGCCTTCGGGTGTAGCAATCAGAATGTCGTTTCCCGAGGCGCCGGAAGCGGCGGCGAGCGTTACGCGCAGGTTCCAGTCGGCGTACATAGACAGGGGAGAGCTGTAAAACTGCGTGAGCGCGGAGACGGTATCCGCCGTGCTTTGCAGCGATGCCTGCTGCTTGCGCGCGGCATAGCGATCAAAGAGAAGCCAGAACGCCACGCCCAGCAGAATGGTCGCCGCCAGCAGGATGCACAGCATCAGCGTGAGCTGGCGGCGGAAGGTGGTGTTCATGTCTGGTTCACCTCGAACTTATAGCCCACGCTCCAGACGGTTTTCAGCTCCCACTGATCGGAAACGCCCTCGAGCTTTTCACGCAGACGCTTGATGTGCACGTCCACGGTGCGGGTGTCGCCGAAATAGTCAAAGCCCCAGACCTCGTCGAGTAGCTGATTGCGCGTATAGACGCGGTTGGGCGTGGAGGCCAAGTGGTACAAAAGCTCCATTTCCTTCGGCGGCGTGGGGACTTTTTTGCCGTCCACGGTCAACTCGAAGGCGTCCATGTCGATGACGAGCTTGTCAAAGACCAGACGGTGCGCAGTCTTTTCCGGCTCGATGCCGCTGCGGCGCAGCACGGCCTCGATGCGCGCGAGGACCTCCTTCATTTCAAAGGGCTTGGTGATATAGTCGTCCGCGCCCTGCTTCAGACCGGAGACCTTGTCCTCGGTCTCGCTCTTTGCGGTGAGCATGATGATCGGCGTTTTTGATTCCGAGCGGATGGTGCGGCAGACGCCCCAGCCGTCCATGCCGGGCAGCATCACGTCCAGCAGCACAAGACTGGGATGTACCTCGCGGAATTTTTCCACGCCCTTCAGGCCGTCGAGGGCAATGACGACCTCGTAGCCTTCTTTTTCCAGATACAGCCGGAGAAGATCCGCAATGTTGCGGTCGTCCTCGACGATCAATACGGTTTTTGCCATAGTAACGCCCCTCTCGTATTTCTGTTATCCTCTACATTATAGCCCGCATTTTTCGTTTTGGGTGAACAATTTGTAAAAAAGCCGCACTGTGCAAAAGTTTTCCGACGATTTATGCAGAAATCAGCGGTTTTTACTTGCGATTTTCGATTTCGTGTGGTATATTTTAGAGCTGAATGAGAAATCTTTTAATTGGCGGCCGGGATGCCGCCTGACAGAAGGGAATGTACTGTATGTACGAACAGAAAAATATCCGTAACATTGCCATCATCGCCCACGTTGACCACGGCAAAACCACGTTGGTCGATGAGATGCTCAAGCAGAGCGGCATCTACCGCGAGAATCAGACCGTCGTCGACCGCGTCATGGACTCCGGCGATCTCGAGCGCGAGCGCGGCATCACCATTCTGGCCAAAAACACCGCCGTGCACTACAAGGGCACGAAGATCAACATCGTGGACACCCCGGGCCACGCGGACTTCGGCGGCGCGGGCGAGCGCATTCTGAAGATGGTCAACGGCGTCATCCTGCTTGTGGACGCTGCCGAAGGCCCCATGCCGCAGACGCGCTTCGTGCTGCAAAAGGCGCTGGAGCTGGGGCATAAGGTCATTGTCGTCATCAATAAGATCGACCGTCTGGATGCGCGCATCGAGGAGGTCATGGACGAAATTCTGGAGCTGCTGCTCGACCTGAACGCCACGGAGGAGCAGTTTGATTCTCCGACGCTGTTCTGCTCTGCCCGTCAGGGCGTCGCGTCCTACGGCCCGACGGAGCCGGGCGTCAACCTCGACCCGCTGTTCAAGACTATCGTGGACTATATCCCCGCGCCTACCGGCGACCCCGAGGCACCGCTGCAAATGCTTGTGTCGTCCATCGACTATAACGACTATGTCGGCCGTATCGGTATCGGACGCATCGAGCGCGGCACCATCCGCCAGAATCAGGAGGTCAGCATCTGCGACTATCACGACCCCGAGCACAGCGCCAAGGGCAAGGTCGTCGCGCTGTATGAGTTCGACGGACTGGCCAAGAAGCCCATCACCGAGGCTTCCGCCGGCGAGATCGTCGCATTCTCCGGCATGGCGGACATCACCATCGGCCGTACGGTCTGTGCGCCGGAGCTGCCAGAGCCGCTGCCGTTTGTAAAAATTTCGGATCCGACGATCGAAATGACCTTCAGCGTCAACGATTCTCCCTTTGCAGGACGCGAGGGCAAATATGTCACCTCCCGCAATCTGCGCGACCGCCTGAACCGTGAGCTTCTGAAGGACGTGTCCCTGCACGTCACCGAGCAGGGAACGGATGCCTTCAACGTTGCAGGACGCGGCGAAATGCACCTGTCCATCCTGATCGAGACCATGCGCCGCGAGGGCTATGAGTTCCAGGTCAGTACGCCGCGCGTTCTGACCAAGGTCATCGACGGCAAGGTCTGCGAACCGATCGAGCGCATGGTTGCAGACGTGCCGGAGGCCTCCATGGGCAGCGTCATCGAGAAAATGGGACGCCGCAAGGGCGATCTGCTGTCTATGACGCCCGTCGGCAGCCGCTATCGTCTGGAATTCCTTGTTCCGTCGCGCGGCCTGTTCGGCTACCGCAGCGAATTTTTGACCGATACGCGCGGCGAGGGCATCATGTCCTCCGTACTGGATTCCTATGCGCCAATGAAGGGCGAGATCGAGCGCCGCAAGACCGGTTCGCTCATCGCCTTTGAAACGGGCGAGGCCTGCACCTATGGCCTTTACAATGCGCAGGAGCGCGGCCAGCTCTTTATCGGCCCGGGCGTGGAGGTTTACGCGGGCATGGTCGTGGGCATCTGCTCGCGCAACGAGGACATGACGGTCAACGTCTGCAAGAAGAAGCAGCTTACCAACATGCGCGCTTCCGGCGCGGACGATGCGCTGCGTCTGACCTCTCCGAAGGTCCTGTCCCTGGAGCAGTGCCTCGAGTTCCTTGCGGACGACGAGCTTCTGGAGGTTACGCCGAAGAATCTGCGCATCCGCAAGCGTGAGCTTGACCACTCCGCCCGTATGCGCCAGCTCATGAAAACCAGAAACGGCTGATATTCGCTATATTATTAAAAGACACCGACCGGTTTTTCCGGTCGGTGTCTCAGATTGTCAAAAAAGTCCTTCTGGACTTTTTTGACAAGCGCAGCGTGCCGAAAGGGGGGACACGCTGCAAACCTCCGGCTAAGCCGGAGGTTTTGATTTAGATCGCGTATTGACTGGTGTAGATCTGATAATAAAATCCCTTTTTGGCGAGCAGCTCGGGATGCGTCCCCTGCTCGACAATCTGCCCGTGGTCGAGCACCAGAATGAGGTCGGAATCGACAATGGTGGACAGTCGGTGCGCGATGACGAAGCAGGTGCGCTCGCGCATGAGCCGATCCATGGCCTTTTGCAGCAGCGCCTCGGTGCGGGTATCCACGTTGGAGGTGGCCTCGTCAAGAATGAGAAGCTGACGGTCGGCCAGCATTGCGCGCGCAATCGTCAGAAGCTGTTTCTGACCGCCGGAGAGATTTGTCATGTCGTCTCCGACGACGGTGTCGTAGCCGGCCGGGAGCGTGCGAATGAAGTGGTCGCAGTAGGCGCGGTCGCAGGCAGCGACGATTTCTTCCCGCGTCGCGCCGGGCTTGCCGTAGGCGACGTTTTCCGCAATCGTCCCGCGGAACAGCCAAGTATCCTGTAAGACCATGGCGAACTGGTCGCGCAGCGCCTCGCGAGAGAGTGTGGCGCAATCCACGCCGTCGATGAGAATGCGGCCGCGGTCCACGTCGTAAAAGCGCATGAGCAGATTGACAATGGTCGTCTTGCCCGCGCCCGTCGGCCCGACGATGGCGACGTTCTGGCCTTTTTTGACATCAATGTTCAAATCCTGAATGAGCGGACTGGCCTTGTCATAGGAAAAATCGACGTGCTCGAAGCGAATGTTGCCCTCTGCTTTGCCGGGGAGCGTGCCGTCGGGATTATCCTCCTCGGGAAGGTCGAGAAGCTTAAACACGCGACGTGCTGCGGCCTTGGCGTGCTGTAAATCGCCGAAGCCGCCCGCAATCTGCTCAAGCGGGGCGGAGAACTGCTTGGCATAGAGCAGCATGGTCACGACGATACCGACCGTGACCGCCTCGGTTGAGACGATCAGCCAGCCGCCGAGCAGGCAGATGGCAATGTAAGCCAATGCGTTTGTGAAGGCGATGAGCGGGCGCACGATGGAGGATGTGTAATTCGCAGTCGCTTCGGAGTTGCGGCGGCGGTCGTTCACGACCGCGTGCTTCTCCTCGGTATAGCGCTCGAGGTTATAGGCCTTCGTGGTAGCGAAGTTTGTGAAGGCTTCCTCCACGAGGGAGTTTAATTCGCCCGCCTGTGTGAACATCGTGTAAAAGTGCTTTTCGCTCTTAGACGAAAGAAAAGAGGACAGCAGAATCGACAGCGGTGTGAGCGCAATAACGATCAGTCCCAGCCGCCAGTCCTCCAGAAGCATCATCACGGCGATGGCGAGGATCATCAAAAAGCCCGTCATCAGCGTGTCCACGATCTGGTGGACGTAGTTTCCCATGGTGGAGACGTCGCCCGTCATGCGGGAGAGAACATCACCCACGGAGGTCTGATCGACGTAGCTCACAGGCAGACGGCGGATTTTATCCGAGATGCGGATGCGGAGATTGCAGGTGAAATAGCGGCTGACGACCTTGTTCAAAAGCAGCATTTTGAGGTAGGAGAACAGCGCATAGGCCGCATAAACGCCCAGAAGCGAGAAGATCATCGGCAGAATCGTTTTCAGAAGGTCGCCTGCGAAGCTGCCGTCCCAGTAGGCGTAGAGCTGGTCAATGAGATTTCCGAGGAGCTTCGGCCCCAGAACGGCGCAGACGATCAGGCAGATGCACAGCAGGCAGGCCAGCGCAAGCCATTTCCAGATCGGGCGCGTCTCCAGGACGAGGCGGCGCAGAATGTGGTCGCGGTCTTTTTTCATTTTACGCCACCTCCTGTCTGCGAGGCGTAGATCTCCTGATAGATCTTGCAGCGTGAGAGCAGCTCCTGATGCGTGCCGGAGTCGATCAGGCGGCCGTTGTCCATGACAAAAATGCAGTCGGCGCTCATGGCCGAGGTGATGCGCTGTGTAACGACGAGCTGCGTGCAGCCGCGAATCCTTTCATTCAGAGCAGAGCGCAGCTTCTTTTCCGTCAGGAAATCGAGGGCGGAAAAGCTGTCGTCAAAAACATAAATGGGCGCTTTCTTGATGATCGCGCGGGCGATGGAAAGCCGCTGCTTCTGCCCGCCGGAGAGATTCTTGCCCGCCTGCTTGATCTCGTGTGCGTAGCCGCCCTCGCAGGTTTCGATAAAGTCCGCAAGCTGGGCGATCTCGGCAGCCTCGTGCAGCTCGGCCTCGCTTGCATCGGGATTGCCCATGCGAATGTTTTCTTCGATCGTGCCGGTGTAGATCGCCGCGCCCTGCAGAACGCTGCTGATATTCTGGCGCAGGGTGTGCTTGCTCAGTTCGCTTGTGGGAATGCCGTCGAGCAGCACGCGCCCCGCCGTCGGCAGGCGGAAGCCGAGCAGCAGGGAAATGAGCGTGGACTTGCCGCTGCCTGTGCCGCCGATGAGCGCGACCTTCTGGCCGGGCTTGATCTCGAGCGAGACATGATTCACCGCCGCCTCTGCGCCGCCATAGGAAAAGCTGACGTCCTCGAAGCGGATCTCACCGGTGAGCGAGGCGGTCTTACCCGTCATGGGGTCGCCCATGCCCTCGGCGTCCATGATCTCTCCGATGCGGCCGGCTGCGATGCGTGCGTGCGGGAACATGATAATGGCAAAGGATGCCATGACGACGCCGTTCATGACCATGGTCACATACTGTGTGATGGCGAAAATGTCGCCTGAGCTGACACGACCGGCGTGATGTACCATCTGCCAGCCGCCGAGATAGACGATAAGCAGCACCGCGACGTTCAGCAGCAGCGTTGCAAGCGGCAGCAGCGTGCCCATGGCGACGTTGCTGCGGATGATGTTTTCGGCCATGACGTGCGTGGCCTCGGCGATGCGATCGTGCTCATGCGGTTCGGAATTGAATGCGCGGATGACGCGGATGCCGCGCAGACGCTCGCGCATGATGCCGTTCTGCTTGTCGATGTACAGGTCGGATTTCTTCCAAAGCGGGAGCACGCGCTTGCCTGCAAACCAGCCGCCCAGCAAAATGACCGGCACAAAGGCCAACAGAACCAGCGACAGCGTGACGTCCTTGGCCATGGCCAGTGCGATGCCGCCGATAAAGAGCATCGGGATGGTCGCCACGGTGCCGCAGAGCATGGACGCGACCCACGAAACGGTTTCAACGTCATGCGTTGCGCGTGTGACGAGAGCAGCCGTGCCGAGCTGGCCGAATTCCTCAAAGGAGAGCGTGTTCACCTTGCGGAAAATGTCCGCGCGCAGGTCGCCGCAGAAGTCCGCCACGACGCGCGAGGAGGTCTTGGTGCCGTAGAGAATGCAGGCCAGACTGACCGACGCGACTGCAAGCATGGCGAGGCAGGTGCGCAGAATGGAGGAAAACTCGCCTGTGCGGATGCCGCTGTTGAGAATGTTCGACATCAGCGTCGGCAGCAGCAGATCGCACAGCGTCGAGACCGACACCAGAAGCGCGGCCAGCGCGAGTTTTCCGCGATAGGGCTTGAGATACTTGATAATTCGTTTCATTTCTTTTTGTTACTTCCGTAATAGTCCGCGCTGCAAAGCAGAGCGAAGCAGGCATTGACCTCCTCGTCCGTAAAGAGCGCGTTGAATTTTGCACTGACAGCCAGAGCCTCCAGCGAAAGCTCGAGCCGCCCTGCCTCCGCCAGAGCGTCGAAGCCCTCGGAGGCGCAGTTTCGTTTGATCTGACGCTTGGCGGCAGAAATGCCGCCGTAGTCCTGCACGGACTGCCGCAGACGCGCCTGCCGGACGCCGCATTCATCCTGTGCGGTCTGAATCGCGCGCAGCAGAGCCGTGGTAAATTCGTCCATAATCCGTTCCCTCCCAAAGTTCGATTATTTTATCACAGTTTTCCGGAACATGGAATAGCAAGACAAAAAATAGTGTACATTTGCGAAAAAATTTTATATAATAAATAAGATACTCTGAAGGGGGAATGGCCGATGACGAAGCTCCTGCTGCGTCTCTTTGTCAAAAACTACCGAAATACGGATGATCCCAAGGTGCGCGGCGCTTACGGACGGCTTGCCGGACTGGTGGGGCTGGTGTGCAACCTCCTGCTCTTTGCCGGAAAGCTCGTTGCGGGCACGCTGGCGGGTTCCGTCTCCGTCACTGCC
>ERZ779840.575-NODE-575-length-41760-cov-7.413524_pt1 | contig 41760 bp, 38 predicted proteins | sample MGYA00511561_ERZ779840 | MGnify/ENA primary metagenome ERZ779840 (study PRJEB29588, sample SAMEA2162036) | human gut metagenome | biome: human gut; feature: human-associated habitat; material: faeces | place: Denmark | collected 2008/2010 ...
TACATTGAAATCAACACTACGGAAGATACCGCAGTAGCGGGCTAACCCCCGCTACAAACCCCTTTGACAGTGTGTTTTCCTAATAGGCGCTAATCATATGGCAATGTCTGCATCAGCAATATATGACCAGCTTACGTCCGATTACGGAGAAAAGTTTACCGCAGAAGAAGCACAGTATGCCATAGATAATCTTGAATAAAAACAGCCCCCCCTCGGCGACAACGCCGAGGGGGTGTTCTATGCAAGCGGGTCTGTAAGCCGGGTTCTGTCGTGGACGACCATCTATCTAGCCCTGCCGTTGCCGGCAGGATCAAGCCACCTCCTGAGGACGACCGGGCCGGTCATATGTCCTCCCACGGTGTTGCTCCGGATAGAGTTTACAGCATCAACATGTCTCCATGCGATGAGTGAGCTCTTACCTCACTTTTCCACCCTTACCGATGCCGAAAGCACCGGCGGTATATCTCTGTTGCACTTGTCCGAGGGTTACCCCTGGCGGGCGTTACCCGTTATCCTTGCCCTATGGAGCCCGGACTTTCCTCACGCACAGGCTTTCGCCTTATGCCCGCGGTCGTCCGACCCGCTTGCAGGGCTTATTTTACCATGTTCGCGGCACAAGTCAACAATAATTCTTGTATTACCGGGCAAAAAGTCTTATAATATGTATTTAGTCAAGCGAATGTGAGGCGATTGATTTGACTCTTCAGGAATACGTAAATACCTTAAAAGATAAAAGGATCGCGGTCATAGGCATAGGCGTCAGCAATGAGCCGCTTATTGAGCTGCTTCTGAAAAACGGTTGCTATGTGACCGCCTGCGATAAACGTACTATGCAGGAAATGGGCGAGGAGGGCAGGAAGCTCAAGGCCATGGGCGCAGAGCTCTGCCTCGGTGAGGATTATCTTGAGCACCTCGATCAGGACGTAATCTTCAGAACGCCCGGGCTCATGCCCTTTGACGAACACCTTGAGAAAGCAAAGGCACGCGGCGCTGTAGTGACCTCCGAGATGGAGGTGTTCATGTCGCTGTGCCCGTGCAGAACTATAGCCATAACCGGCAGCGACGGCAAGACTACGACCTCGACGATCATATCAGAACTCCTCAAGGCCGCGGGGTACAGAGTCCACCTCGGCGGGAACATCGGCCACCCGCTCCTCTGCGAAACACCGGATATTCGCCCGGACGATGTCACCGTGCTTGAGCTCAGTTCTTTCCAGCTGCACAGCATGAAATGCGCCCCGGATGTTGCGGTGATAACGAACCTGTCGCCGAACCATCTTGATAAGCACAGGGACTTTCAGGATTACATTGACGCAAAGCGCGCAATATTTGAAAATCAGCGTCCCGACGCAAGACTCATTCTCAATCAGGACGATGGACATACAGAATATTACGCGGGCTTTTCCAAAGCACATATATCCTATTTCTCGGATAAGCACCCGGTCGAGGACGGTGCCGCCGCGCTCGACGGCGTTATCTACCGCATACATGACGGAGTGTCAAGGGCGGTAATGAAGGTCTCGGATATCCGCCTGCCGGGCGAACACAACGTGCTCAACTATCTTGCCGCGTTTTCGGCGGTCGAGGGGCTCGTGAACGACGAGGTCTGCGCCGCGGTCGCCCGCAGCTTCGGCGGAGTCGAGCACAGGCTTGAGCATGTGCGTGTGCTGCGCGGGATAACCTTTATAAATGACTCGATAGGCACGAGCCCGACAAGGACCTCCGCCGGGCTCCACGCGATGAAGCGCAAGCCGATAGTCATCGCCGGGGGCTATGATAAGCACATCCCGTTTGACGGGTTGGGCGATGAGCTGTGCCTGCTGTCAAAGAAGGTGTTCCTCACCGGGGACACGGCGGGGAAGATTTACTCCGCCATCCGTGCCTCACGCTACTATGAGGGCAGCGGACTTGAGGTCAGGATAATCGACGACTTCAAACAGGCTGTCAAAGCCGCGGCGGAAGCGGCAAGGGCAGGAGATATTGTGCTGTTTTCCCCGGCCTGCGCAGCCTTTGACCGCTTCAAGAATTTTGCCGAGCGCGGCAGGTATTTTAAATCCATAGTCATGGAGCTCAAATAAAACACAACGGAGATAAAGATGAAGATTTCAGACATCCGGCCTGAGGTATACGATATGGCCGCAAAGGCGCAGGAGCGCCTTGCAGGAAGATTTGCGGAGATAGACCGCGTCGCCGAAATAAACACGCGCCGCGTGATGGAAGCATTTCAGAACAACCGCGTCGCTGAGGCGTGCTTTGCCGGTACTACCGGCTACGGCTACGACGATCTCGGCCGGGAAACGCTCGATAAGATATATGCCGAGATATTCGGCACGGAGGCCGCGCTCGTCCGCATCGGCTTTGTGAACGGTACGCATGCCCTCACCGCCGCGATGTTCGCCCTTGTAAAGCCGGGGGACACCATAGTCGCTGTGACCGGGATGCCTTATGATACCCTGCGCAGCGCTATCGGCATATCCGGTGACTGCCACGGCTCGCTGAAGTTCTATGGGATAAACTACGCGCAGGTCAACCTTGCCGCAGACGGCGGGCCTGATTACGCAGCAATCGCCGAGGCTGCGTCAAAGCCGAATGTTACCGCGGTGATGATCCAGCGCTCGAGGGGCTACGATAACCGTAATGCGCTCTCGGTCGATGAGATAGGCCGTATATGCGAGACGGTCAAAGCCGTGAACCCTGAGATCAACATCATGGTGGACAACTGCTACGGCGAGTTTACGGACATTAAAGAGCCGACGCACGTCGGCGCGGATATAATCGCAGGCTCGCTCATAAAGAACCCCGGCGGCGGCCTTGCCCCGACCGGCGGCTACGTCGCGGGAAAGAAGGAGCTTGTCGAGCGCGCCGCGATGCGCCTTACAACTCCCGGCATCGGCGGGGAGTGCGGCTCCACGCTCGGCAACAACCGCCTGCTGTTTCAGGGGCTGTTCATGGCTCCGCACATCGTCGCTCAGGCGCTTAAGACCGCATGCTTCTGTGCGGCCATGATGGAGGCTCTCGGCATTCCGACAAGCCCCACGCCTGAGGAGCCCCGCTCCGACATCATCCAGATGGTGAAGCTCGGTTCCGTTGAAAACATGAAGCGCTTCTGCCTCGGCATTCAGGCCGGTGCACCCGTAGATTCATACGTGACACCGGAGCCGTGGGAGATGCCGGGGTATGACTGCCCGGTCATCATGGCGGCGGGTGCGTTTGTCCAAGGCTCGTCTATTGAACTGTCGGCGGACGGCCCGGCAAGAGAGCCATACACGGTATATATGCAGGGCGGACTGACCTATGAGTCGGGCAAGCTCGGAATTATGATGGCCGTCAGTGCCATGTTGGACAGGCAGTAAGGCATATAATGCATGGGGAGGTGACCCTATGCATATACGCCGACGGCATCGCTCCGCCCCAAAATACACCTACACGCAGGGGAGCGAGCCGACTTCAGCAAAAAAAGCGCTTAATCTGACGCTGCTGCTCACGCTGGCGGCGCTGTGTCTGTTCCTGTCCGGGGCGGTCATGTTCCTGAAAACCCTGTCAAGTCAAATCGCCGTATCCGACGCAAGCGATATCGTGATCGACAAGGTCAACAGCGCCATAGCCGATATACTGGCAAGCGGGGACTATGACGGGGATTATTTCGTATCCTTTGAGAAGAACTCATCCGGTGAGATAACCGCTATCAGCAGCAACATGGCGCGCATAAACGCGCTCTCCGCGCAGATACTCGACCGTGTAGTCGGCGCGGCGACGGATACACATACGCTCACGGTAAAGATCCCGGCGGGGAATCTGACAGGGATAAGCCTTCTGATGGGGCGTGGCCCAGCGGTCCCGGTGCAGATCATCGTGCTGACGTCCTCACGTGTGGAATTCAGCAACAGCATCGTCACTGCGGGGATAAACCAGACGAAGCACCAGATAAATCTCAACGTTATTGTCGATATAGATATTCTCATCCCGTGGGGCACCGAGAGCGCGCAGGTCGTGACTGAGGTGCTCATCGCAGACACGGTAGTCGTAGGCAAAGTACCGGATACATACCTAAATATGCAGTAGGAGAATGCCATGGATGTACAAAAGGAAATAAACGAACTGCGCCGCAAGCTGAACTATTACGGAAAGCTCTATTACGTGGATGATGCGCCCGCAATATCCGATTATGAGTATGACATGCTCATGCAGCAGCTCAAGGCGCTTGAGAAGGAGCACCCGGAGCTCATTACACCCGATTCGCCGACCCAGCGTATAGGCGGCCCCGCGCTCTCCAAGTTTGAGCCGGTGCATCATCAGGTCCCGCTTGAGAGCCTGACGGACGTTTTCTCCGTTGACGAGCTGTTTGCGTTCGGTGAACGCATGGACAGCATGCTTCCCGGCCATCACAGCTACACGGTCGAGCCGAAGATCGACGGGCTGTCTATGTCTCTTGAGTATGAGAACGGCGTATTCGTCCGTGGTGCGACGCGCGGCGACGGCGTTACCGGAGAGGACGTCACCGAAAATCTCCGTACCGTCCGCTCGCTCCCTCTCAGGATAGGAAACGCTCCCGAGCGCCTGATCGTCCGCGGCGAGGTATATATGTCCCGCGCTGTTTTTAACGAGCTCAACGCCCAGCGCGAGATAAACGGCGAAAAGCTCCTTGCAAATCCCCGTAACGCCGCGGCCGGTTCGATACGCCAGCTCGACCCAAAGATAGCGGCGTCGAGAAAACTGGATATAATCTGCTTCAATATGCAGTACAGCTCCGACGATATATACACGAGCCATGCTCAGACGCTTGACGCGATGAAAGCCATGGGCTTTCCCGTCGTACCATATATGAAGTACGACAGCATCCGTGACTGCGTCGAGCGCATAGAGTGGCTCGGCGAGCACCGCGACGAGCTGCCATACGACATGGACGGCGCAGTAATAAAGATAGACTCACTCGAACAGCGCACCGCGCTGGGCAGTACCGCCAAAGCCCCGCGCTGGGCAGTCGCGTTCAAGTACCCGCCGGAGAAGAAGGAGAGCCGAGTGCTCGACGTTATCGTGCAGGTCGGGAGAACCGGCGTGCTGACCCCGAAAGTCATAGTCGAGCCTGTGCGCCTTGCTGGGACCACCGTCTCCGCGGCAACGCTGCATAATCAGGACAACATCGACCGCCTTGATCTGCGCATAGGCGACACAGTCGTGCTTCAGAAGGCAGGGGAGATAATACCCGAGGTGCTTTCCGTCAATAAAGACAAGCGCCCTGAAGGTACAGTTCCGTTTGTGATGCCATCCGTCTGCCCCGAATGCGGCTCGCCCGTTGTGCGTGACGAGGACGGCGCAGCGCTGCGCTGCACAAGCCCCGAGTGTCCCGCTCAGCGGCTGCGCAACATCGCGCATTTTGCTTCACGTGAGGCGATGGACATTGAAGGCCTCGGTATCTCCGTCTGCGAGAGCCTTATAAACAACGGCCTTGTCAGCTCCGCCGCTGACCTCTATTATCTTGAGCAGGACAAGATAGCTGAGCTTGAGCGCATGGGGGATAAGTCCGCTGCCAATCTCATCGCCGCCATCGAGCGCAGCAAATCCGCCGGACTTGCCCGGCTTCTCTGCGCCTTTGGCATACGTCAGGTAGGGCAGAAAGCCGCAAAGGTGCTTGCCGGGAGCTTTGAAGATCTTGACGCGCTTATCGCAGCCGACGCAGAGCAGCTCACAGCGATCCCGGATATCGGCGGCATAACGGCGGGATTCATCATCGAGTGGTTCAGCCTGCCGCAGTCGCAGCATCTCATTGGCCGCCTCAGAGCCGCCGGTGTGGACTTCACGAGTCACGAGGAGAAAAGGGATGACCGCTTTGCCGGGCTGACCTTTGTGCTCACCGGCACGCTCTCGGACTTCACGCGCGATGAGGCCTCGGCCATAATCGAAAGCTTCGGCGGAAAAGCCTCTTCATCTGTATCGAAGAAGACGAGCTATGTTCTGGCGGGAGAGAACGCCGGAAGCAAGCTCACCAAGGCCGAAGGGCTCGGCATAAAGATAATAAGCGAAGCAGACTTCGCGGAAATGATAAAATAACACGTATGTATACTGAAGCAGGCAAGCCACACTCAGGCTTGCCTGCTTCATTTCACTTTTCCTCCGTCTGCGGCATATCATGCCATGAGGTCTCCCATCACAGACAGGAGGAATTTTTTTGGAACGCAATAAGAACGAAAGTAATTTCCGCTATGGCACGCTGCCCGGAGCATCCGCGCCGCTCGCGATAGCGTATGTGCCCATGCAGACCTCTGCGACGCCGGCATATGAAGCCGCCGAGGCGCTTTCACGCGGCACGCTCTTTCCGGGGCTCGACCTGCCGTTTATGAATATAGTCAACGATACGCAGCCTGTGACCCCGCTCACCGAACTCATGGCGATAGACTTTGTCACCGATGAGCTGGAACTGTATCTCGATACGCACGCCGATGATAAGGAAGCTTTCAGTATGTATCAGACCTTCCTCGCGCTGCGCAAGGAAGCCCGCTGCCGGTACGCTGAGAAGTACGGTCCGGTCGATCAGAGTGATATGCTCGGCGAGAACAGCTACAGCTGGCTCAAGGATCCATGGCCGTGGGAATATCAGAGCAAAACGGAGGGCTGAGTTATGTTTGTATATGAGAAGAAGCTTCAGTATCCCGTCAGGATCAAGAACCCAAACCCGGCGCTTGCAAAATTTATAATCTCGCAGTACGGCGGTCCGGACGGCGAGCTCGGCGCATCTCTGCGCTATCTGAGCCAGCGATACTCAATGCCGTACCCGGAGCTCAAGGGGCTGCTGACGGACATCGGCACAGAAGAGCTCGGGCACCTTGAGATGGTAGGCACTATCGTTCACCAGCTCACCCGCAGCATGACGCCGGACGAAATCAAAAAGGCGGGCTTTGATACCTATTTTGTAGACCACACGGCCGGTGTATATCCGCAGTTTGCTTCGGGCACGCCGTGGAGCGCGGCGACTATGGCCGTGACCGGAGACGTCATTGCCGACCTCAACGAGAACATGGCCGCCGAACAGAAAGCTCGACTGACCTATGACAATATCCTGCGTCTCAGCGACGACCCGGATGTAAACGACGTCATACGTTATCTCCGCGAGCGCGAGATAGTCCACTACCAACGCTTTGGCGAGGGACTGAGAAAGACGCTTGACCGGCTCGATCAGAAGAATGTTTATGTCATAAACCCGGCGTTTGATAAATAAAAACGACATATACGCAGCTGCCCCGGCGCAGAAACGCTCTGCGCCGGGGCATTACAATTCATTTGTGCTTTATGTACAGAATGCTGCACAAGAAACCTGCGCTGTGCTTCTTGGTGTATTCATCAAACTCGGTGCGGTTAATATACAGAAGCCTCCCCCATGAGGATATCTGTGCCCAGCTTTCGTCAAGCCCGGTCACTGTCACATAGTGCGCCTTGGTGGAGGACGACTGGTGATAGTTCCCGGCACTGTCCTTCGTATACAGCACTGTGCGGTTATTGTGCCAGAAGAACGGGAAGTTGGGGCCGACCGCCATGATAACAGGAATATCCTCCACAAGCATTTTTGCGATCCTTTCCCATATGTCACGGTTAAAGAAGCGCCATTCGGCGGATAACGGGAGCCTGTTTCGCATAAAATACAGATTCATCCCGGTCATAAGCATGACTCCGTTTATTCCGGCATGTGGGATAAGAGGGAAGTACCTGCGGCGCAGAAGACCAGTCAGCTTTTCATATTCCTCGCTGGATATTGCGCCGGTAGGATCGAGCCCTGCATCTCTCACGCAGTCATACAGGCGGCTCAGGTACAGCAGCACATCCGCCGCCGCAATAACTCCGCAGCCGCAGCTGCGCATAGTCGCATTTTCGGACTTGCCCTGATCCCCGCCGTAGCTTCTTCGGCTGCCGTCAGTAACGCTTATATACGGATATTTCAGTGTCAGCATATTATCACCGCCTGCAGTATACTACAAAACCACCGATGCTTCAACAAAAAGGCTGCCGGTTTTGCACGGCAGCCTTGGAACATTTTGGGGACTTTATGCGTCTTACTTGGCAAGAACTTTCTTCAGGTGGGCATATCTGGGAAGAGAGTCAACAAGCGGGAGCTTCGGCTCGCCCTGGATAAGGGGCAGAACGTAGTCAATGAACTCTTTCTTGAGCCCGTTCCCTTCCTCGTTTATCCACTCCTGCGGGACCTTCTTCTCGTAGTTTGCAACAGAGGAGAGGGGGAGCAGCACCATCGTGCAATGGTACTTGCCGTCGATATACTCGCGCTCGAACGCGACCATCTGACCGGTCACTCCGGAAACAGCCTGAATAACGGCTTCACGGCCTGCGTTATATGCTTCGTCGACATCGGTCGCGGAGGCAAGATGCGCGCCGCAGCGCTGCAGCAGGCTCAGCTCAATGCCGCGCACCTTGGCGCCGGTGTGCTGCTTGATAACTTCCGCGAGCATGGCGGCAAGCCCGCCGAGCTGGACATGGCCGAAGCCGTCGGTCGCGGAGGTCTTCGCCTCGGAAACGAAGGTGCCGTCGGCATAATGGATGCCCTCGGACACAGCGACGAATACCTTGCCGTTCTTCTTATACAGTGCGTCGACGTCCGCGAGGAACTTATCCATGTCGAAGTCACGTTCGGGGAGATATATAAGGTCGGGGCCGGAGGCGTACTCGGTCGCGAGAGCGGCGCTCGCGGCGAGCCATCCTGCGTGGCGTCCCATGATCTCCACCACGGTGATCATGCCGTTATCGTATACACGCGCGTCCTTATTGATCTCCATGCAGGAGGTCGCGATATATTTCGCGGCGCTAGCAAAGCCGGGGCAGTGATCAGTTCCGTAAAGGTCGTTGTCAATAGTCTTGGGAACGCCCATTACGCGGCACTCGTACCCGACAGACTCCATATAGCGGCTGATCTTGTTGCAGGTGTCCATGGAATCGTTGCCGCCGTTATAGAAGAAATAACGCACATTGTATTTTTTGAATATCTCAAGAATGCGCTTATAGTCCGTGTCGTCAGTCTCCGGATCCGCTATTTTATAGCGGCAGGAGCCGAGCTCCGAGGACGGGGTATGGAGCAGAAGCCTGAGCTCTTCGGGATCCTCTTCATCCATCACGTAGAGCTTATCGTCAAGAACGCCCTTGATACCGTGAGAAGCACCGTAAACCTTAGTGATCTCCCCGGCCTCCAAGGCCGCACTGATAACGCCGTAAGCACTTGCATTGATGACCGCAGTGGGACCTCCGGACTGCCCGAATATACATGCACCGATCAATTTTTCTGACATTGCCAAAATCCTCCCATGAAAATAATTCCCATTAAAATGCGTTTTGTAAAAACTGAGTATTGATTATAAGCTTTTTTGAGGATATAATATTAATGCGGATTTGTAAATGTGCTTTTTGTACAAAATTAGCAAATCGAGAAGGAGATATGAAAAGTTATGCCACTGGTAACTACTACTGAGATGTTCAAGAAAGCATACGACGGGGGATATGCCATCGGTGCTTTCAACGTCAATAATATGGAAATCGTGCAGGGGATAACCGAAGCCGCCGCAGAGCTCAACGCTCCGCTTATCCTTCAGGTCTCCAAGGGCGCACGTAAATATGCAAATCATACTTACCTTATGAAGCTGGTCGAGGCCGCGATCATCGAGACCGGGCTTCCCATCGCACTGCATCTTGACCACGGCGACAGCTTTGAGCTGTGCAAGTCCTGCATTGACGGCGGATTTTCCTCCGTTATGATAGATGCTTCCTCCAAGCCCTTCGAGGAGAATATTGCTCTGACCAAGCAGGTTGTTGAATATGCACATGACCACGGCGTCGTCGTTGAGGCTGAGCTCGGTACCCTCGCAGGAATAGAGGACGAGGTTAAGGTTTCCCATGAGGACAGCTCTTATACCAGACCCGAGGGCGTTCAGGAATTTGTCGAGCGCACCGGCTGCGACTCTTTGGCTATCGCTATCGGTACCTCCCACGGCGCATACAAGTTCAAGCCCGGCACGAAGCCCCAGCTCCGCTTTGACATTCTTGAGGATGTTGAGAAGCGTCTGCCCGGCTTCCCGATAGTTCTGCACGGCTCTTCCTCCGTGCCTCAGGAATTTGTGCGCATAATAAACGAGAACGGCGGCAACATGCCTGGCGCGATCGGTGTCCCCGAGGATCAGCTCCGCAAGGCTGCCAGCATGGCCGTCTGCAAGATTAACATTGACTCCGACCTTCGCCTTGCAATGACCGCGAGCATCCGCAAGTACTTCACCGAGCATCCGGATCACTTCGATCCCAGACAGTACCTTGGACCGGGTCGAGAGGCTATAAAGGAAATGGTCAAGCACAAGATCGTCGACGTGCTCGGCTGTGACGGAAAGGCCTGATAGGGCTATACTGTATACAGACACATAAACTACAGGAGGTGGCAAGATGAGCCAGAAACATGTCAAAAGCAGGCATACAGCGGCAAAAGAGCCTTCAAAGGCTGTCAGTGCGCTCAGTTCTCTCAACGCACGCGGGAATACTTTGGTCATCAGACTTGTATTGGCCACGGTGATTTTTGCCGTTTCTCTTATCATAAGCATGCCTGATTTTGTCGGCATAATTCTGCTTGTTCTTGCCGCCGCTGCTGCCGGGTACGATATAGTCATGGAAGCCGTTTCGGACGTCGAAAACGGCAGGTATCTCGCCACCTCAGTCGTAGTAGTTGTTGTGTCGGTCATAGCTTTCTTTATTGGCTTTGCAATAGAGGGTGCTGCGGTCGTTCTGCTTTATCAGATAGGTCAGCTCCTCCTCAATTACGCAAAGGACCATACCGAGAAGGCCGCACTTGAACTGCTGGCATATCAGGACGAAGAAGTCACCGCGAAGGTCAAGGCCGCCGTTGAGGATAAGAACGCAGCGTCTCTTAACATCCATGAGGTCATGCTCGGCAGCTCCGGTTCTGTGCTTAAAGTTGCGGTGTTTCTCGCGCTGGCCTACGCCATTGCTCTGCCGATATTTACAAATTACAGCTATATCGTGTCTGTCCACCGCGCGCTGATGATCATCCTGATCGCAACGCCGATGTCCATTGTTGTCTCCATTCCGCTCTCCGGTATCGTTGGCCTGTGCTACAGCGCCCAGCAGGGAGTTGTGTTCAACAGCGCAAAGGATCTTGAAGGCATGGCGGACGCCAATATTGCCATATTTGACAAGGCCGGTATCTTCGCCGACGAATGTCCGCGCATCATTGCAATGTATTCAGATGTGCTCGATTCCGCCACTTTCATGAACTTCGTCGCTCATGCGGTGTATTATTCCGAGCAGCCCGTTGCCAAGGCTATTGCCGCCGCTTACGATCAGGAATATCATCTTGACGTAATTAAGGACTTCCGTGATATTCCGGGCTACGGCGTGGAGCTGTCTATTGACGGCATCGATGTTGTCTTTGCTGAAAAGGAGTTCTTAGCCAGCAGAGGAGTACAGCTGCCGGAGGACAACACAGCTATCGGTCAGGTTTTTTATATGGTCGTTGCGGGCAAGGTCATGGGCAAAGTAGTGATCTCGTCCGACGTCAATGACGAGACCGAGAACCTCGTTCCGGAAATGAAGGCCGTCGGAATTTCAAGATGTATTCTTTTGACAGACGACAGCAAGGAAGCCGGACAGCAGTTTGCCGAGCTTATGAACTTCAACGAGATGTACCCGCAGTGCAGCGGAGACAAGCGTCTCGAGCTGATAAGCGATATTTCATCTAAAGCAAAAACAAAAGTTATATTTGTTTACGCAAGCGGCATCGAGTGCCACAGCGCGGCGTCCATAGATATGCGCGTAGGGAAGAAGAGCAAGTATGCCGACGCGATCGTTGATCACGAGTATATCAACAATATCCCGTTTGCAAGACAGGTCGCGGTTCGTGTGCGGGAGATAGCGATCGAAAATGCGCTGTTTGCGTTCATCGTGAAAGCCTTGCTGATATTCCTCAGCATTGTAGGGTACTGCAATCTGTGGTTTGCGATCTTTATAGATTTTGTCGCAGCTGTTGCAACGATCCTCAACACGATACGTGTGACAAGCGAGTCGCTCATAACAACGCTTAAATATAAAAGCGGAAAATAATAAAAACTGCTGGTCAAAATTGGCCAGCAGTTTTTATCGGAATAATTATGTTGACAGTCCCGGGCAGATAGGGTAAAATAAAAGAGCAGATAGGAGACCGGCTTCGGTCTTTATTAATTCCCTGCTTAAGTTCGCATAATATAAATTAAACGAACTTCAACACGGAACTCAGGAGAAATAACATGAATCTCGACCAGATAAATGACATTCCAGATATTCTTATGGAGTTTCTGGAATACCATTCGACTGTCAGGGGACACTCGGACAAAACCGTCGCGGGGTATTATTTAGATCTGAAAATTCTTTTTCGTTATCTGAAGCGGCGGAGACATCTTGTCCCGCGCGAGCTTCCGTTCAATGAGATAGACATAACCGATATTGATATCGACTTTATAAAGTCGATACGCATTGAGGAGCTGTACCGCTATCAGTCGTTTTCCCCGGAGCTTGAGGATACGCCTAACGCGCTCTCAGCCGCCAGCCGCTGCCGCCGTACATCGTCGGTCAAATCGTTTTTCAGCTATCTTACCGCTAAGCGGCATCTGCTGGATTATAACGTGTGTCAGGAGCTGGATATGCCAAAGCGCCAGGCGTCTCTGCCGAAGTACCTTGAGGAATCGGAGTGCGAGCGGCTGCTTGCCGCATGTGACGGGCCGTTTGAGTACCGTGATTACTGCATCCTGATGCTGTTCCTGTCATGCGGCCTGCGTGTTTCTGAGCTCGTTTCGCTGAACACCACGGATATATATGAGGATCATCTGCGTGTCCTCGGCAAGGGCAACAAGGAACGTGTCGTATTTTTTGCTGACGGCTGCCGTGAAGCGATTGATGATTATCTTGCTGTCCGCAATGGAGAAAAGCTCCCGCCTGAAGACAAAAACGCGCTGTTCATCAGCCGCGACAACCGCCGTATAAGTGTCCGCGGCGTACAGAAAATGGTTGATAAAAAGCTGCTGCAGGCCGGGCTTGATGCCAGCCGCTATTCTCCTCATAAGCTGCGCCACACAGCCGCCACGCTCATGCTGAAAAACGGCGTTGACACCCGCGCGCTCCAGGAAGTCCTCGGTCACAGCAATCTGAACACAACGCAGATATACACCCATCTGGACAATGCCGCGCTTCACGAAGCGGCAATGGCAAACCCCATCGGCAGAAAAACAAAAGAAGAAATTGAAGAATAATAAATGAGCCTGACGTTTAAGTCAGGCTCATTTACTTGCCTCTGTTATCGGTATCGCGCCGCCGATATCAAAGGCTGGTTTGTCAGTTATGTAAACTATGTCAACGTTATGTAAACTCGTGAATTCGATTATCTGCTCTGCGTCCGGATGCCTGTCCAGCCCTCCGGTGAATGCCAGCTTTGTATCTGAAATTTTAAAGCTTGCCCCGCCGACAAAACCGTAATCAAAGCCCGGCAGATCTATATATCCCGGCATGATCTTCAGCACATCGATCCCGTGCGCTTTCGCGCTGCGGCATATCCCCTCGTCTGCCGTTATTATCGCGTTATCATTTACAACACACACCGAACAGCGGCTGTACCCTTGCCTGCTGCTTATTTGTATTGCGCCATTCTCAATTGTTAAATATTTCACTATTGTATCAGGTACCGTTTTGGGATTATATATGACTTTATCTCCGAGGATGCACACGTTCATCTGCGCGTCATTGGGGTACAGGGCAGACTGCTCTATATCGGCAAACCTGATATCAAATCCCCTGTCTTCCAGCTGCTGTGAAAAGCTGCTCCTTTTCAGATAAGGCGCAAGCAGCAGCCTGTTCCCACCCAGATGCAGCACCGAAAGGTCGGCATGACCGGATAATCTATCGTCAACATACGGATTATCCGGCATAAAAAGCGCATTGATCCCTAGACTTTTGATGCCATTTTGTAATATGTTACAATACTTTTCACCTATTATAACTGTACTGGCACAAACAGGAAGATTCGGAGTCTCGACAAATCTCATCATTTATGCCTCGGCAGCACAGCGGCTATTGCTTCGCTGATGCTCTTTACCGGGATCAGCTCCAGCCCGTCATAGCTCCCCAGCTCATCGCGCACATGCGCCGGAATTACACAGCGCCTGAAACCAAGCCTGTGTATTTCTGACAGTCTCTGATTCAGTGCGCTGACGCTGCGGATTTCTCCAGAAAGCCCGACCTCGCCTATTGCCGCAAGGTCAGCTCCAAGCGGCCTGTCAAGATAGCTGGACGCAACGGCAAGGCTCGTCGCAAGGTCAGCCGCAGGCTCCTCGAGGCTCAGTCCGCCGATAACGTTTATATACGAGTCGCAGCTGCCGACCGGCAGGCCGCTGCGCTTTTCGAGCACCGCAAGCAGCATTGCCGCACGGTTATAGTCAATGCCGTTGCTGCGGCGCGCCGCGTTATAGTTCGTCGGCGCAACGAGCGCCTGGACTTCGGCAAGTATCGGTCTGGTACCTTCAATGACGCACGCGACGCAGGTTCCCGGACAGTTATCCGGTCTGCCGCTGAGCAGCATTTCGGACGGGTTCTCCACGCAGCGCAGTCCCCTGTCCGCCATTTCAAATACGCCTATCTCATTTGTCGAGCCGAAGCGGTTTTTCGCCGCGCGCAGAATGCGGAAGCTTGTGCTGCGCTCGCCCTCAAAGTACAGAACGCAGTCAACCATGTGCTCCAGCACCTTGGGTCCCGCTATGCTCCCCTCTTTGTTTATATGTCCAACGACAAAGACGGTAAGTCCCTTTTCCTTGGTGACGCGCATGATGCGCATCGTGCATTCGCGCACCTGCGTGATGCTGCCCGGCGCGGAGGCTACGCCCGAATCGCTCACGGTCTGGACGGAGTCGATGATCGCAATGTCCGGCTTCAGTTCGTCGATTGCTGCGATGATGCTGTCGATATCTGTCTCAGCAAGGACATAGATATTCTCTCCGTCGACTCCGAGACGCATCGCGCGCAGCTTGAGCTGACGCTGGCTTTCCTCACCAGTGACGTATAGGATCTTCCGTCCCGCGCCTGCCGAAGCGCACATCTGGAGAAGCAGCGTCGACTTACCGATACCCGGCGCGCCGCCGACAAGCACGAGTGAGCCCGCGACGGCTCCGCCGCCAAGCACGCGGTCAAACTCCGATATCCCGGTCGCGAACCTTATCTCCTCCGAAGTGTCAAGCTCCGAGAGCGGCTTCGCCTTACCGGCAGCGGCGCGCGCACTTACGGCGCTCTTTTTGCCGCTGCCGGGCTCGATCGTCACTTCCTGGAGCGTGTTCCACGCTCCGCACGCGGGGCATCTGCCCGCCCAGTTTGAAGTTTCATTGCCGCACTCGGCGCAGCAGTAAACTGTTTTTCTCTTGTTCGCCATAGGATTTCTCCAGTCTTATGTACTTTGTACACCTGTTTTGTATTGAAGATAGCTTCCCATCAGCACCGCTGCGACCGAGGTCTGGTAGCCCGAGGTTTTAAGGTTCTCCATATCCGAGAAGTTTGACATGAACCCGCACTCGACCAGCACCGCCGGGCAGCTTACGTGCGAGAGTATATACAGACCCTTGGACGCGGGCTCTGCGACTCGCCTGTTTTCCGGAGCAAGGCTGCGTATCAGGTTCCCGTGCATGAGCTTGCCGAGCTCCTCGCTGTCCTGCGTTGCAGCGTACATGACCTGTGGGCCGCTCGGCACACCCGTCGGGAAACAGTTCTGGTGGATGCTTATCAGCACCGGGTTCGGCGCTTCGTTTACGATCTCCGTCCTGCACTCAAGGTCGCGGTGCTCACTGTAGTTCGGAGTATCGGACTTGGTGCTGTCGTCCTGACGGGTCATTATATTATCCTGCCCGTAGAACTCCGCAAGCGCGCGCAGCTTCAGCGCTATCGCAAGGTTAATATCGCTCTCTCTTGAGCCGTCAGGCCCCTGCGCGCCGCCGTCTATCCCACCGTGCCCCGGGTCAATGACCAGCGTCGTGCTCCCGGCGTGCGCCGAGACATCCGTCATTTTTCCTTTGAACGTCAGCAGGAAAAACGATGGGAGCAGCGCCAGCAGAAGCACGATCACGGGTTTGCGGATCGGCGGTTTCAGCTTTAACATTCGAGACAAATGCCCTTTCATCTCCTTCTATTATATATGCCTTGTACGGTCAAGTCAAACAAAATACAGCCGGCGCGCGTCAAAGCAGGATGCAGATGAGTCCGCCGCTGCCCTCGTTTATTATGCGCTGCAGGGTCTGCTGGAGCTTCTGCTTTGCATTCTCCGGCAGCGATTCTATCTTTGATGTAAGCCCCTCCTCGGCGATGTCGTAAAGCGACTTGCCGAATATGTTCGACTGCCATATGCGGTTCACGTCCCCGTCAAAACCCTGGAGCAGGAAATTGATTATATCTTCTGACGCGGTCTCGCCGCCGATAGCCGGCGTCACCTCTGTCTCTATATTTGTCATAAGCATATGTATCGCCGGGGCATTCGCCTTGAGCTTTACGCTGTATTTTCCGCCCTGACGGACGATCTGCGGCTCCTCAAGCTGCATCTGCGAGGAGTCCGGCATCACAACGCCGTAGCCCTTTGTGCGCACGTCGTTCAGCGCGCAGCGCAGCTTATCATAGTCACGCTTCACCTCGCTCATTTCCGTGAGCGTGGATATCAGGTCGCCGTCGTTGTTTATCTCGATGCCGGTCTGCTCGCTGATAGTTTTATAATACAGGCTGCGCGGCAGGCACACGGTCACGGATACGGTGCCTGTGCCAAGGTCGCTCCTGTCGATGCTGACATCGTTTACGCACTCGCATTGCGAAAGCTTATCTACGGCGCAGCGGCAGTCCTTTATTCTGCACACGCTGCTGCTGCAATCCATTATGCTGGCAAACAGTTCATTGCGCAGTTCGTTGTCCTCCGGCAGCGCCTCGAGCCATTCAGGCAGAAAGATGCCTATGGACTTGAGCGGGAACTCCTCGAGCACAGAACGGATGATACCGGCAATGTCATCCTCTGTCAGGGTCATGCAGTTTACCCTGATGCAGCGCACGTCATACCGTGCGGTGATCTCCTCGGCAATGGCTATCGCCGTCTCCGACGCAGGCTCTGCACTGTTGAGGAGTACCACAAAGGGCTTTCCGATGCTCTTCAGCTCGGTTATTGCACGCTCTTCCGGCGCTTCATATTTCTCGCGCGGAATGTCGCATATTGTCCCGTCGGTGGTCACAACGATGCCGACGGTCGAGTGCTCGGTTATGACCTTGTGCGTCCCCTTCTCTGCCGCCTCCGTCATGGTTATCTCATGGTCGAACCACGGCGTAGTGACAAGACGCTCCGCGCCGTCCTCAAACTGCCCGGCGGCGCCGTCCACCATGTAGCCGACGCAGTCTACCAGCCGCACCGAGAGCTCCGCGCCGTCGCCCAATGCGATGTTCACTGCGTTTTCCGGGACGAACTTCGGCTCAGCGGTCATTATTGTCCGGCCGGAGCCGCTCTGCGGCAGCTCATCGCGGGCACGCTCCTTCATGTAGGTGTTGTCGATCCGCGGAATCACAAGCGTTTCCATAAAGCGCTTGATAAATGTGGACTTTCCGGTACGCACCGGCCCCACAACACCAAGCATGAAAGCGCCGTCGGTACGCGCCGCTATATCGCGGTAGATATTTGTATCAGTCATAATAAAGCCTCCGCTCTCATGTTCTCGTTTGTTCGAGTTTATGAGCAGCGGAGGCAGTTTATGACAAGCGTGGCAGGCTATCACGTCACGGTCTGTTATATGAAATCTATTATCTGGTGATGCACGGCGGATACGATAAACTCAGTCTCCGGGAACCGGGCGGAAAGCTTATCTTTCAGCCTGTACATGACCGGGTCTTCCGTGCAGAAATGATCTGCGTCGATGAGGTTTATCCCGAGTTCAGCTGCATGCAGAAACTGGTGGTATTTGATATCAGCAGTCACGTAGGTGTCGCAGCCCTTTGTGTAAGCATCGTCAACGCAGTCACCGCCCGAGCCGCCCATCACCGCAAGCCTGTGTACCGGGTGTCCGGCGGAATAGTATCTCAGCCCCTTTACCTTGAGCGCAGCCTTGCATTGTTTTAGGAAGCTCTCCATGTCCTTTTCCTCACGGAGCGTACCTACTCTGCCGCAGCCATCGGCGTCCAGCGCGCACTCAGGCTCCGCGCCGAGCGCCCTGATGAGGACATCGTTAACGCCGCCCTCGGCAATGTCAAGATTCGTGTGCATCGATATGACTGCAATATCCTTTGCGGACAGCTTTAGAAGCCGCCTGTGCCCGGCATCGCAGTCCGTGAGATTCTTCACTGGAGTAAAGATCAGCGGATGGTGCGATATGATAAGCTCTGCGCCCAACTCCCCGGCCTCGCGGACAACAGCGTCAGTGACGTCGAGTGCCAGCAGCGCGCGATGCACCTCATTACTGCCGCGGCCAAGCTGGAACCCGGCGTTATCAAAGCTCATCTGCTTTTCAAGCGGCGCAAGCTCGCAGAGATATGAATACACATCATTTATCCGTGTCATACCGTTCCCTCATTTCCGTAAGCTGCCCGAGCAGCTCTTCAAATAAATGCAGCTTATATTTCGGGCATTTATCCCCGCTGCTCATTTCGTGGACTGCCTTGCCAAAGCGCCTGTGCTGCTCCCGAAGAAGGCGGACATACAGTGTCTTATCCTCTGAAAGCTCATATTTGCCAGTGAACAGCTCACCGTCCGTAAGCCTTGTTTCGCCGCCGAAGCGCACCGTAAGGATCTGGTACAGAACCCCAGCGTCCTCCGCGATAAGCTCCCTGCATATTTCAAAGCCGTTGTTCACGAGCCAGTAGCGCAGGATATCCTGCTTCGTCATCGGCTGGAGGATCAGCTTATACTTCCCGGACATACACCACTCGGCTTCGTCAAGTATTCGGCATATCATGTCTCCGCCCATACCGGCGATGACTATCGTGTCCACCTCTTCCGGCGGGCAGAGACGCAGCCCGTCGCACAGCAGAAATTTTATCCGGTCAGAAACGCCAGCGTGCGCTGCGTTGTCGATAGCTGTTTGGAGCGGACCTTCGTTTATATCTGACGCATATAAATTCCCGGTATAGCCGTGCCTTGCCAGGTGCACCGGCAGAAAGCCGTGATCCGTACCGACGTCGGCAAGACCGAGTCCGTTTTCAATTTGAGATGCAATGGTCGATAGGCGTCTGTCCATATATCCTCCGCATATAAAAAGACGCTGCCGAAAGCAGCGTCTGTAAGTTCACCGTAAGTTTGCCTCAGGGATTGCTGACTTCCAGATAGGCTTTGAGATAGGTCAAAAACTCATCAGGGTCAACACCGTGCGCGGCACATGCCTGCTCAAGGGTCTCACCGCTGGCAAGCGCGCAGCCCATGCAGTGCATACCAATCTCCTGAAAAACAGGGAAAGCCTGGGGGCAATTATCAATGATCTCAGAAATGAGAGTTTCTCTGGTTATTTCCATTATTAAACCTCCGTAAATCACAAAAGGTAAAGGGACACACAAGTGCCCCTTTACCCCGGTACAGGCGGATTAGGCCTGCTCTCTCATCTTAGCGAAGCACTCGCTGCAGTAAACAGGACGATCGGACTTGGGCTCAAAGGGAACCTTTGCCTCGCCGCCGCATGCTGCGCAGGTAGCGGTAAAGTACTCACGGGGGCCACGAGCGGCGTTCTTGCGAGCGTCACGGCATGCCTTGCAGCGCTGGGGCTCATTCTGGAAGCCGCGCTCTGCGTAGAATTCCTGCTCACCGGCGGTGAAAACGAACTCCTTACCACACTCTTTGCAAACTAAGGTCTTGTCTTCGTACATCTTGAATCCTCTCTTTTGATAAATGTGCCTATCGGCTGTATTTGCGGTCAGCTTATGCTGATGTCGCCTGATTTGAGATTCCGCGTCAGCTTGCGCCTGATCCTCTGCACGGCATTGTCAACGGACTTTGCGCTCTTCCCAAGGATATCTGCGATCTCTCTATATGAAAGACCGTCCAGATAAAGGTCGAGAACCTTCAGTTCAAACCGTGAAAGGCATTTGGAAAAGGCCGCGTAAAGTTCTTCCTTGCTCTCTCTCTCCAGAACAAGCTCTTCCGGACTGCGCCGGGAGATTTCGGGGATAGCCGATAATTGTACACCGGGATCTTCTGAGAGTTGCTCAAGCGACACACCGTCGTTGAGCGGAAAATGCTTTAGTTGGGATGCGGATTTAATTGCTGAAAGAAGACGCATCCTGATGCAGTGCTCTGCAAAGGTCTTGAACGACGCCCCAGCGTCTGCCCTGTACTGTCTTATCGCGGAGAGCAGACCGAAGGTGCCTTCCTGAATAAGATCCTCACTGTCGCCGCCGGCGAGGAAAAAGGGTCTTGCGCAAGCCCTGACAAGGCGCAGATACCGTCCTGCCAAAGCTTCCTCCGCTTCCCTGTCCCCTGATGAGGCGAGCGACTGGAGCTCCTTATCTTCAAGTGATGCGTAATCAATCATAATCGTACACTTATTTTCTAAATATACATCAAGTATTATACAACATTAGTCCTTAAAGTCAATAGCTTTTTAGTGATTTTTGTATAAAGATGTGTCAAGCTGCTAAAAATCCAGCTTCTGCTGCCCAAGAAATTCTATTCCGAGGTGCTCATAAGCCTTGCGCGTAACGCAGCGGCCGCGCGGCGTTCTTGTCAAAAAGCCGTTTTGCAGCAGATACGGCTCGTAAACATCCTCCAGAGTCACAGACTCCTCGTTTATGGTCGCTGCCAGCGTTTCCAGCCCGACAGGGCCGCCGTTATAAAACTCGATTATGCTGCGCAGCATCCGCCTGTCGAGCGCGTCAAGGCCGAGCTTGTCGACCTCGAGCTTGGAGAGCGCTGCATCAGCGACCTTGCTTGTGATAACACCGTCCGCCATCACCTGCGCATAATCGCGTACACGGCGCAGCAAACGGTTCGCGATACGAGGCGTACCGCGCGAGCGAGATGCGATCTCATACGCGCCGTCAGGCTCTATCGGGACATTCAGTATCCCCGCGGAGCGCACAACGATGCGCCGCAGTTCCTCAGGGCTGTATAGCTCAAGGCGCAGGGACACGCCGAAGCGGTCGCGCAGCGGCGCCGTGAGCTGGCCTGACCGCGTCGTCGCGCCGATCAGGGTGAAGTGCGGCAGGTCGAGGTGGATAGAGTTTGCGGACGGCCCTTTGCCGAGAATAATGTCTATCGCGTAATCCTCCATCGCGGGATAGAGTATCTCCTCATATGCACGGTTGAGCCTGTGTATCTCATCGACAAAGAGGATGTCGCCCTCGTTCAGATTCGTCAGCATCGCCACCAGATCGCCCGGCTTCTCTATCGCGGGGCCGGAGGTTATGCGCATGTTGACGCCCATCTCATTTGCGATGATACCCGCAAGCGTCGTTTTGCCAAGTCCCGGGGGGCCATGCAGGAGAACGTGGTCAAGCGACTCTCCACGCATTTTTGCAGCGTTGATGAACACGGACAGATTCGCCTTTGCCTTCTCCTGACCTATATATTCTCCCAGTGTTTTCGGTCTCAGCGAGCCTTCCGCGCTGTCCTCCGGAAGGCTTGCCGCGGTAGTTATGATCTCACTATTTACATCGTCAGAGAAATTGATGCTCATTTCGTTTTCTCCATTACTTTACCATCTGCTTCAGAACAGTCTTGATGATCTGCTCCGCCGTCATGGATGCCGTGTCGAGCTTATTTATTACCGGTGCGATCTCCGCGCTCGAATAACCGAGCACCGCAAGACCTGCCGCGGCGTCGTTCAGCGCGTCACTGCCGCCGGCAGATACGGTGATCGGCGCTGATGTCGAAACACTGCCTCCGCCCATGTCCTTGCCTATCTTATCCTTGAGCTCAAGGATGACTCTCTGCGCGATCTTCTTGCCGACACCCGGCGCCGCCGTAAGCGTCTTCTCGTCTCCGGTCATAATAGAGAGCGCAAGCCCCTCGGGGGTAGTATGCGAAAGGATAGACATTGCCGCCTTTGCGCCGACACCGGACACGGAAATAAGCATCTCAAAGCACCGGCGCTCGCTCTTTGTGAGAAATCCATAGAGGTCAAAATTATTATCCCCTATCGCCTCTGAGATGTAAAGCTTGGCTTTTTCACCGGCATGAAGCCCCGACATTGTATTCAGCGTCACATTGACTGCAAAGCCTATGCCGCCGCAGTCGACCACGGCAAGCCCCGGCTCAAGCTCCGTAACTTTTCCTTCTATATGGTAGAACATTCTTCCCTGTCTCCTCTGTACAGCAATGAGGTCGAACTGCGCGCATGGCACAGCGCAAGCGCCACGGCATCCGCCGCGTCATCCGGTTTCGGCGGCGCAGGCAGCGCGCAGATGCGCTTCACCATATCCATGACCTGGCTCTTCTCCGCTCTGCCGTAGCCGACGACCGCCTGCTTGACCTGAAGCGGAGTGTATTCATATATCCTGACTCCGGCTTTCCTGCATGCCAGCAGGATGACGCCCCTGCCGTGCGCGACTGAAATGCCGGTCGTTATATTGGTGTTGAAAAAAAGCTCTTCTATTGAGACTGCGTCCGGTTTGAACATATCAAGCAAACCGCACATATCGTCATATATCTGCTCAAGCCTGCTCGACAGGCTTGTGTGCGCCGGTGTGGTGATCACCCCGCACTTGATAAGCTTATGGCTGCGGCTGTCGGAATCCACTACGCCGAAGCCTATCGTTGCAATCCCCGGGTCTATTCCGAGTATCCGCATAGTATCACGTCCCCAATGAATTTTAACACATTTACCCTTTTACCGCAACATAAAAAAGCCGGTACGCGGCGCGTACCGGCTGGATCTGATTCAATTTATGCTCTGGGATGCGCCTTGTTATATACATCCTTGAGCTGCTTCTTGACGAGCTGAGAATACATATGCGTGGAGGATATATCGGCGTGACCGAGCATTTCCTGTATCGCGTGTATATCTGCGCCGTTCTCGAGCAGATGTGCGGCAAAGGAGTGGCGCAGTGTATGCGGCGTGATGTCCTTTTCGATACCCGCTTTCTTTTGGTAGTGCTTGACTATCTTCCAGAAGCCCTGGCGCGACATACGCTCACCACTGACGTTGACGAACAGGGACTGCTCGTCCGGCATGAGTATCATCTGCGGACGCACAAGCGTGATATAATCGTTCAGCGCCTTGACTGCCGCCGGGTACATCGGGATGAATCTCTCTTTGTTTCTGCTGTGGCAACGGATGACGCCCGCGCCGAGATTCACATCTCCGATGTCAAGATCGATAAGCTCCGTTACTCTTATGCCCGTTGCGTAAAGTAGTTCGAGCATGGCCTTGTCTCTGAAGCCTTTCGGGTCTATGCATTCGGGCTGCTCGAGCAGGAGCTCGACTTCCTTGCTGGTCAGTATCTCCGGCAGCTTCTGCGTGCTTTTATCGGGAATAAGCCCCTGCGCGGGATTCACGGTAATGATCTGCTTTATAAACAGATGCGTATACAGGCACTTTATAGATGCAATGCTTCTGGACACGGTCGCGACCGATTTGCCCTCGGCTCTCAGCATCGCAATATAGCCCTGAAGGTCTTCGCTCGTGGCCTCTGCAATGGTGTTCTCCGAATGGCTGTCCAAATATTCGCCAAGCTGGCGGATGTCCCTGAGGTAGGAACTGAGGGTGTTTGCCGATGCTTTCTTTTCTTCGGTAAGATGCTTTTCAAAAAGCTCTATGCATTCCGAGTTCTGCATTCAAACGCCCTCCTTTCAGTTTAAGATATCTATATTCTCAATATGTACCGGATCAGCAGCGCTGCGGCCGCAAGCCCGGCAAGCATAATTGCATACGTATAAAGCGTCTGTTTCCTGCTGTATGTTCCAACCTGCCGCATTGCCGCTCTGGCAATACCGCTTTGAGCCATCCCATATGAGCACACGAGGAAATGAAGCGGTATGAGCACAGCCATGATACCCATCCGCCCCGCGGTCTCTTTAGCCGACAGCTCTGTGACAGCGGAGTACATCTCAAACGCAGCCGCGCAGCCAAGAACCACCGTCGACAGCGGCTGGACTGTAATGCAGCAGGCCGTTCCGCACGTCAGTGCCCCGATTGAGAAGCTTGCAGCCGCCGCGATGACCGGCATATCCTCCGCGAAACGAAATGGAACGTTCGGGATAAGATATATCAGCGACAACAGCGAGCCGCACATGAAGGAAAACAGCAGCGTAATTGAATGTGTACCGCAATTTTCTCTTATCATGTATGTCAAAATGTAACTTTCAGTAACAGTTGCGCGATTAACATAATTGACTCTGGTAACAATATATTACAAACCTGCAAAATAATCAAGTCCTTTTTTCAAAAAAAGCAAAATTTTTTCTCATTTATGTTAACTGTTGTTACAGTTCATTTTCGAAAAGCGTTGTCTCGCAGGAAAATAAACGCGAAAACCTCTTTATGTATTTCTGTTATGTCAAGCACGTGGCCGCGGGGCATAGCGTTTGCGCTTGGAAGAGTTCCCTCTTCCGAAGATCACCGCCCCGGCTATGCTCCCCGCGAATGTAAAACTGACGACGCTGAGCACTGCCGACGCTTCTGTTTCTGCGCCGTTTACAATAAATCCTACCGTAAGCAGGACAGTCGTAATGACCGCTCCTGTCAGTGCACCTGTATACACGGTCCCCTTTTTGCTTTTCCCGGCCGCTGCCGCCCCGGCTGAAAAAGCGCTCAGGAAACTCAGTGCAGAGCAGGCATATCCCATTATGTACTCTCCGCAGCCGGCCGCGTTTATTACAGCCGACGCAATGACCAGCAGGATGATCGCGCTCGCTGTCCATGCCGCCGCAGCTCTCGCCGCGGCCTTGCCGTCAAAGGCACTGCTGTTCGCAGATAACAAAAAAACACCTCCCGTTAATAAGATCAATCAATCTTATTAACGGGAGGCTGAAATGATTCGGGTTATATTACTTTTTTTTGCCCTTGCTGCTGCGCGCTTCAGCTTCGGCTGCTTCCATCTTAGCGGTGGTGGAAATGCCCCACTTCTTGATCTGAATGCGGACTCTGTCCTCACCGGTCTCGAAAGTGACGGTGTCTTCAGTTACCTGAACGATCTTACCGGTCATGCCGCCGATAGTGGTGATCTCGTCGCCAAGGCTCAGGGAGTTGCGCATATCCTCAACCTTTTTCTTTTTCTTGTTTTCCGGACGGATAAAGAAGAAATAGAAAACGGCAAACATGAGCACGAGCATAAGGATGGTGGAGCCGCCTGCGCCTGCAGTGGAGGAAGCTCCGGTAAGGATAAGATTCATTTTGGGTTTACCTCCGAAAAAAGTATATTTGTATTATATATGTTAGTTCGCCAAAATTCAAGATACTTAGATGCGTTTATCGAGAATTTCCGTAAATTTGTTTCTGAAGCCGTCGAAATCCCCGGCGTCGAGGCTATCGCGTATGCGCTGCATAAGGCTGTTGTAGAAATAGAGGTTATGCGTCACGGCAAAGCGCATCGCAAGCATCTCCTCAGCCTTGAAAAGATGGCGCACATACGCCCTTGAATAGCGGCGGCACACCGGGCAGCCGCACTGCGGATCTATCGGCTGCTCATCCCTTGCGTACTTCTCGTTCTTTATATTGATAACGCCGCCCCAAGTGAACAGGTGCCCGTGCCGCCCGTTGCGTGCGGGCATGACACAGTCGAAGAAATCAACACCGCGCGCAACTGACTCAATGATGTTGGACGGTGTGCCGACGCCCATGAGGTAGCGCGGCTTATCCTTCGGCATGTACTCCTCCACCGCCTCGATGGTGTCGTACATCTCCTGATGCGTCTCGCCCACTGCGAGCCCGCCTATCGCGTAGCCGGGCAGTTCGAGCTCGGCGATCTTCTTCATGTGCTCGATGCGGATGTCGTGGAACACAGTCCCCTGATTTATTCCGAACAGCATCTGCCCCGGGTTCACCGCGTCGTCCATGGAGTTATACTCTGCGAGCGCAGCCTTGCAGCGCTGGAGCCAGCGATAGGTCCTGTCGCAGGAGCGCTGGACATATTCGCGTGGTGACGGGATCTTGATGCACTCGTCAAAGGCCATCGCGATGTCCGAGCCGAGATTAGCCTGGATGCGCATGCTCTCCTCTGGCCCCATAAAGATGTGCCGCCCGTCAACGTGCGAGTTGAACTTTACGCCCTCCTCGGTTATCTTGCGCAGCTTCGCAAGCGAGAATATCTGGAAGCCGCCGCTGTCGGTCAGGATGGGTCCGCCCCAGGTCATAAACTTATGCAGCCCGCCCATGTCCTTTATCAGACCGTCGCCGGGACGCACATGCAGATGATAGGTATTGGATAACTCGATCTGGCAGCCGATATTTTTAAGATCGGCTGCGCTCAGCGCGCCCTTTATTGCGCCCTGCGTGCCGACGTTCATAAACACAGGCGTCTGCACCGTTCCGTGGGGAGTCCTGAACTCACCGCGGCGGGCATGTCCCTCCTGCTTTATCAGCTTATACATGAAATTCCCTCCTCGCAGCAAAATGCCGTTTTGCCAAGGCTTCACAAAAATCCCGGATAACCGCTGCTTTCGCAATTATCCGGGACTACTCTTGGATCTGGTAATGTGAATTGCTGACTCATATCGATTAGGCTATAAATATAACACGAACCCAAGCTGCTGTCAATCCAGGCGGCTTCTGTATGCACAAAATCTGCGTCGGTGTGAACAAATAAGGATAGCGTTAATATTACATCATTCTTTAGTCTCGGCAGATGCTGAGTTGCCAACGCAATCAGAAATCAACTCTTTATCAGTAGTGCTGCCATGCTCAAGTTCAGCAGTGCCGTTCGAAAATTTTTTCTCCAAAATGGTATTCACCAGAATCCCCGCTGCAATCAATACTCCGCCATAGAACACACGCCCAGAGAAATCCACGCCCATAAGAATATCGATAGCTGCGCTTGAAAAGACTTGACCGACAAACAACAGCAATGACACCTGAAACGCAGAAATCCTGCTCAGAACTACATTTGTTATAACTATTATGAGCATACCGACAACGCCACCCAGATATGACCATGCTGGTGCTCCAGTCAAGCTTCCTGGAAGTGCAGCAAGTTCACTGCTGCCAACAACGAACAACAGCAATACCGCAAGCGGGAGACCTATCATGTGGTTAATAAGCGAGCTGCCTACAGTTCCCGAATACTCGGCAAGCGATGCGCTTATCACCCGAGACACCACAAGTCCGATACCGGCAGCAAATGATGCAGCAATTGCAGAGAATACGCTCATTTCAGAACCGTAAAGCATATAGACAATACCGCAGGAAGAGAACGCTATGCAGACCCATGTCGCAGGTCGTACACGGCGCTTCCGAGCTCCAAGCAGCCCAAAGCAGTCGATTATCAAACTTGCGATTGCCTGGGCAAGCAGGCCAAGTGCTGTGATAGCAATGAGGTTTATTTTACCGAAGGCATAATTACTGCACAGAGTACACATCACGCTTATAAGCCCTCCGCAGTACATCCACAGCGGTAGCTTTTTCTTAGGGATAAAGGAGTTCTTCCCAATCCATAAAATGATGAGAGCAAAGATTATTGCTGTGACATGGATGATGACTGTCGTCAGATACAGTCCTGCCGCGGCGGTCAGTGTGCCGTTGAGCAGGGCTATAAGCGATATAAGAATACCTGCAGTCAGAGTAAAAAAAAGATACATAAAATTCACCTGTCATAAATATTCCTCCGGCCAGTGCCAGGCTGGAGGAATGGAGCAAGGAGTTCCGGAACTGCTTACACTTTGGCGTCCTTTTTGCAGAACCGAAGCGTAACAAGTCCAAGGATAAGCATGATTATCGGCGAAACGAACATAGCGGTATCAGCACTGCCGCCGAAAGCCTCGATAAGAGCAATGTACGGAGTGCCGAGGAACGCGCCGATGTTAACACCGGATTCGGCAATGGAGGTCGCGAGGAATTTGTTCTCCTCATCCACGCTCTCGCTGAACGCGCTGATGCAGGCGGGAATGATGCCGGTAGAGAATATGCCGCTGACTACCAGCCATGCAGCGACCGATGCGAAGCTGTGAGAGAGGTACAGGCCGAGCATCGTAACGCCGGTAACGGCAAGCATGACAAACATCGTCTTATTCTTAAGAAACTTCTCGGCAAATCCAAAGACAACGCCGCCGACTATTGTTGCAACCGAGTAGAACACCATTGCATTGCCGACAGTGACAGAATTGCCGATGCCGCGCCCGACGATGATCTTGGAGATAACGAGGAACATGGGGTAATAGCAGAGCATATAGCCGATCGCTATAGCAGAAAAGACCCATACTATCGGCGGCAGTCCCTTTATAGCCTGACCGAGGAAACCGGATTTAGCCATCGCCTCAAGCTTTCCGCCGGTGGTGGAGGTGTCATTTTTATCAAGCTCGAACTTGGGGCAAAGGAAAAGAACAACGAGGAACGGGATAGCGCTCCAAAGATAGACAAAGAAGCTGTAATTCCATTTGATAGCGCAGAGATGGCCGACGACGACCTGTGCGACCATATTCATCGCATACTGGGCGGCGACTGCCCAGCCCATGGCATGACTTCTGAATCTGCTGTCCTCAACAAGCTTGAGACTCATGGAGATGCCGATGCCCTGCATAAGGCCGTAGCCGATGCCAAAAGCAAAGCGGCCGAGGAACATCATTGCCATGCTGGTATCGCCGAACAGAGCGGGAAGAATGCCGCCTATGCAGTGGCAGCCGATACCAATAAGGAGCATATTGCGCAGGGTGATCTTTCTGTTTACAAGGACGCCTGCAACGATCGTGAAGACAACTGCACAGAGGTTCGGGATATTGTTTACAAGAGTGATAATGCTGTAAGGAACATCAGGGAATACATTTGCGATATCAGCCAGCGCGGAGGAACACCACTCCGCACCGCCGGCTGCGGTATTTGCGAAAATCAGAACGATTATACCAATTATGGTTCTCGCCTTTGTCGATTTATCCATCTTTAACTCCTCAAGCTTTTCTACATTGGTGAAATAAATAACTATTGATTCCGCTCAATCGCCATACCGCCCCCAAACAGCGGTATGGCGATTATGTTTTTTCAGGAAACGCTGAGCTTATGCAGCTCTTTTCTTCTTAGCGATGGAGACCGCCAGAGCAACGAGAAGTGCCAGAGCGGTGCAGACGCACGCTGCGAAGAGGAAACGGAAAGAAGTGTCGTTGGGCTTGATGAGTCCTGCGACAGGAGTGTAGAACAGTGCGGAGCAAACAGTGCCGAGCTGACCTGCCATATGGATGACGGCGCAGGCTGCCGTGGAGGCTTCAACAGTGTTGTAGTTTGTCGCAAAGAGCAGAGTGCCGGGCATCTCGAAGCCGATGGAGGTACCGACTATGAAAGCGCCGATGAAGAGGACTGCGAGGGACTGGGCGAAGTAGATGACCAGGAAGCCGATGACCAGCGCGACGAAGCCGCAGCACAGAACGTACTCATGGAGCTTCTTCTCAAAGGCGTTGAAGATCAGGCCGCCGAACATACCGCCGACGAGGAATATAGCCATTGCGGTGCCGGTAAGGGCAGCGGAGCCCATGCCGCGCTCGGTGATGATGAAGGAGATGTTCGCACCCATGACGCCGTAGGAATTGATGAACACGAAAATGATCGCGCCGAACAGCCAGGTAATGGGAGCAACCTTGAGGTGGCTCTTCTCGCCGTTTGCCTCAGCAGGCTTGTCTGCGGGGAAATAGATGCAGCCGAGAACCAGAGGGATAAGCGCGTAAAGGAAAGCGAGGTAGGTGTAATTCCAAGCCTTTGCAGCAAGAACGCCGCCGATGAGGGTCAGGTACATGCCGCCGCCGTTTGTGAAAAGATCCTGAATACCCATGAGCTTGCTGCGCTCTTCTTCGGCATAGTTCTCTGCGATGATGCCGTTGGAGGTGGGCATAAGGAAACCGAAACCGAGGCCGAGGATGGTCTGCCACATCATAAGCTGGACAAAGCTGGTGTGCAGAGTGAAGCCGAGGATAGCATAGGCAACGACGAAGCCGACGCCTATCTGGCAGAGGACCTTCTTGGATACCATAGTCGCAAGCAGCGTGGACAGTGCGCAGCCGAGAAGCATTGCAAAGCCAGGCCAGTTGGACATTTCCTGCATCCATACAGTTGGGATGTTGGGGAATGCGGCAGCAATATCTGCCAAGGCAGGCTGAAGCCCCATGCCGCCCATTTCAAGTGCGGACACAAACAGGATCGCCAGAGACATCAGTTTTTTGTTTGAAACTTTTGTGTTCTCCATTTTATCTTCTCCTTTTCTATTAACAGACATATTGTCCGTTTTTACACTTCAAGCGCCAGATTGAATGCAACCTGATTTGCGTTCTTTATGTTTTTAACGACATTGCAGTCGCCCACCGCTATGACGTCGGGCATAAGCTCTCTCAGCTGCTTGAGAAGAGCGTCATTCTTCCTCATACCGAAAGCAGCAACAACATCGTCGCACGGGATGATGGTCCTCGTGCCGCCCTGTGCCATTACCGCAACACCGTCATCGTCGATGCCGCAGACGCGGACGCTGCCGATGAGCTCAACGCCGTACTTTTCCAGCAGCTGCAGGAGCATCCCTCTGGGTGCAGGAGAATGATCCTTGGCAAACTGCTCAACGGGAAGCATATCCACGACCGTGACCTTCTTGCCGTCCATGGCAAGCTGGAGTGCGGACTCCGTGCCTGACAGGCCGCCGCCGCAGACAACTACTCTTTCTCCGACCGCTGCCCTGCCGGTGTCGACATCCAGAACATGGTGGACATTTTCTCTGTCGATGCCGGGGATCGGGAGGCTCAGCCGTTCGGCGCCTGTTGCAACAAACACTACATCGGGCTTCAGTCCCATTATGATCTCCGGTGTTGCCTCGGTGTTGAGCATGATCTTTGCACCGCATTCCATCGTGCTGCTCATAAGCCACTGGAGGTGACGGCGCATATCAAACTTAAAGGACAGGCAGCTTATCTCATGCAGTCTTCCTCCGAGCTTGTCGCCCTTTTCAATAAGGGTGACATCGTGCCCGCGCTCTACAAGAGTTTTTGCAGCCATGCAGCCCGCAACGCCGCCCCCGACTACGACCACTCTCTTCTTATGCTTTGCGTAGGGCAGCTCCTCGGGGATCTCGGACTCGCGGCCGAGGCGGGGATTCGTCGCGCAGCGCAGGTGAACGATATCGGCAGGCGCGCATTCGTGGCAGCGCAGGCACGGCCTGGTCTTTTCCTCCATACCGTGGTAGGCGTTATAGAGCAGCTTGTTATCGCACATCAGCTGCCGCGCCATTGCAACCATATCGGCTTTGCCGGAGGCTATGATCTCTTCAGCTTCGGCTATGGTCGTTATGCTGCCGACAACGGTAACGGGAATATGTATCTCGGGATCGGCCTTGACCTGCTCGGACCATTTCACATTGTGGCAATGCGGTAGGTAGAATGCCGGCATGGTATACGGCATATACTTGGGCTCAACAATGAGTCCCTGAGAAACATGGACTGTGTCAATGTATTCCTGAGCCAAGCGGATGAACGCCTTTGTCTCTTCTATCCCCATACCGCCGGGAACCAGCTCATCGCCGCTGATGCGCATATCGATACACAGGCCTCTGCCTACGCGCTCGCGCATTGCCTTGAGCACCGAGATCGGCCAGCGGACTCTATTCTCAAAGCTTCCGCCGTATTCATCCGTGCGCTGATTGTACTTGGGAGACATGAACTGTGCAAGCAGGTTTCCGTGTGCCGCGTGCACCATGACCATGTCAAAGCCGGATTTCATCAGGCGCTCTGCAACGTCGCAATACTCATTGCGGATCGTCTCCATGTCCTTTTCGTCCATCTCGCGGATGTCGGTCGGACCGTTTTCAACGGGGATCGCAGAAGGAGCGATGGCCGGTGAGTTGGGGCGGAACTGCTTCGGAGCGGAACGCCCTGCGTGGACAAGCTCACATGAGACCTTTGCGCCGTAGCGGTGAACGACTTCGGAGATGCGGCGCAGATCGGTCATGTTGTCATCGCTCGTAACGTCAAGCGCTCCGAAAAAGTCAACGCCGTTAATATGGTCGATGGGGGTAGAGCCGATGGTGATAACGCCTACGCCGCTCTGTGCCTGATACTTGATGTATCCGAGAAGCTCCGGGGACACGCCGCCGGTGGGAGTCGAGAGGCTGGAGACCATAGGAGAGAACTGTATGCGGTTCTTGACCTCCATATTGCCTATCTTTATAGGCGAGAAAACATGCGGATATTTATTGAAAGAGCTCATTATCTGAATACCTCGTTAATATATACGGACTATCAAAGGCGGCCGATGTCTCTTGCGGCATAGAAAGCCTGAGATGTCGCCTGATAGATGGTGGCAGGAGTCACACAGTCGCCGATGGTGTAGAACTCCGGTGCGCAGAAGCGGAACTGCTCCGCCTCGTCCGCAAGCGGGCGCTGTCCGACGGCGTAAATAACGGTGTCCGCCTCATAGAGCTTCTCCCCCTCCGCGTTTTTGCCGATGACGCCATCGTCAGTGATCTCAACAGGGCTGGTATTGAACGCGGTGCCTACCTTGTGGATGCGGATCTGCTCGCTTATCGCCTGGCCGTGCAGACCGTTTGCACCGCACTTTACCTGCTCGTGGCGGTGCATGATAGTGACCTGCTTGCCGCAGCTTGCCAGATGGAGCGCAAGCTCCGCGCCTACAAGACCGCCGCCGATGACAACGACCTTATTGCCGACCTCATTGACATGGGTGTAGGCGTATTCCGCAGGCATGACGTTTGCTTTGTCATAGCCGGGCAGATAGGTCGGGACTGCCGGGCGGGAGCCGAGAGCCGCGATAACCGCATCGGGGTCAAGACTGCTTACGAGCTCGGGCGTAGCCTCGGTGCTGAGCATCACGGTAATGTTCTCATTCTTCATGACCTTTCTGGCCTGAGTTTCAATATACAGCTTGAGCTTGGCCTTGAAAGAAACATCCTCCTCGATGAGGAGCACGCCGCCGAGCCTGCCAGCCTTCTCGATAACGGTGACCTTATGTCCGCGTTCGGCAGCGATGAGTGCCGCCTCCATGCCGCCGATACCGCCGCCGACAACAACGACGTTTCTCTTATGTACGGGCGGAGTATCATACTTGCACTCAAGCTCGCGGCCGGTGGTGGGGTTGATCGCGCAGCCGTACTGACCGGTGGTAATGAGCTGGCTGAAGCAGGTATAGCAGCGCAGGCACTGGTTTATCTCATCTGCCTTGCCCATTCTCGCCTTGTTCGGCAGGTCGGGGTCGGCAATAACGCCTCTGCCTATTTCGATAACGTCTACAAGACCATCCGCAAGAGCCTTTTCCATCATGGCCGGGTCGCTGAAAGAACCGACAGCCGCAACGGGCGTCTTGACATACTTCTTGACCTCAGCGGCAAATTTCATATTGACGCCGTCCTCAAGGAACATCGAGGGGTGCATGACGACGAACGACTCGATGACCTCATGGTTGCCGACAGAGCAATGGATGATATCGCAGTGACCGTCAAGCTGCTTTGCGCATTCAATGCCGTTTTCGATACCATAGCCGACGGAGTTGACCTCGGATGCAGACATACGGAAGTCGATCATAAAGTTCTTGCCGCAGACCTCTTTGATTCTGTCGCAGACCATGACCGCAAACCGGCATCTGTTCTCTGCGCTGCCGCCCCATTTGTCGGTGCGGTGATTGGTGAGCGGGCTCATAAACTGATGGAGCAGCCAGCCATGGCCGCCGTGAAGCAGAACCATTTTGAAGCCTGCAAGCTGAACACGCTTTGCCGCCTGTGCGTAAAGCTCAATAGTATTTAGTATCTCCTCCTCAGGCATCTCCGGCAGGAATGCGCCGTTGAGGCGCGCACTCGCTTTGTCACTGTCGGTTTTGATGACCGTGTCGGAAGGCGCCCATACCTGATGTCCCTCAATATAGGACTGGCTGGCAAACATGCCGGCGTGCATGAGCTCTATGGAGGCGATGGCGCCATGCTTGTTTATCGCGTCAGCAACCGTTGCCAGGTGAGATACGCAGTCGTCACTGTCGAGCTTGAGGTATTTGGGGATATCAACGCCGTGTACAGAGTCTATATATGCCTCGCCCACATGGACGACGGCACAGCCGCCGCGTGCCTTGCTCTCATAATACGCCATCAGTGGCTCAGTCGCGATGTTTTCGACCGTCAGGTCGCAGTAACCGGTAGGAGCTGCAAAGATCCTGTTGCGCAGAATGGTGTTGCCAAGCTTAAGGGGCTTAAAAAGATTTGGGTACTGACATTCGTACATATCTGTTTTTCCTTTCCGTTTTCTCTTTCCTCGGCTGTAAGTTTTGTTTCGGTGAGAGTTAATTGTTTGTCATTTACTGTCTGAATTATAACACTCGTGTTAAACGTTTGACAGTAAGACCTTTTTGTGCTTGCCACAACCATCAGTTGTGGCAAGCACAAAAGATCAAGCTGCCGGCGAAACAGGTTTTGCCGGCAGCTTGATATGTACGATCATTTTTAGGCGGCGCCGCATAATACGATTGCGGCACTGCGCAGATACATTACCATTTACGAAAGCTTTTTATAAATTCGGCCTCCTGCGCGGTCACTCCGTGACCTGCGGCAGTGCAGATACATATTGAGAATTCCCATACGTGCAGTCTATCAGGAACTATCCTCAGACCGGGCAAATCTGCCGGACGTTCCCCCGCATATATCCCTATGCCGACATTTTCGCGGCACAGCTTCATCATCAGCTCTGTATCTGAAACAGTCACATTTATATTGGGAAAGAAGCCCGCCTTGCGGCAGCGTTCAAGAAAGCTCGCGCGGCCCTTTCCATCATCCCCCATTCCTATAAAACAGTCGTTTTTGAGCTGGCGCAGATCGATCGATGCCTCACCGGCAAGCGGATGGTCCTCACTGAGCATGAAATACAGATTCATATTATGCGTATGCTGTATTTTCAATTTTTTATCGTCTATTGGTACAACGCAGAACCCGATATCAATATCTCCCCGGATCAGCGCCTCATCTACCTCTGTGTCCGTATATTCTTTGATAGCGATTTTCACGTCCGGATGGCTTTTCAGATAAGTCTCAACTATTTTTGCCGGGAAGAAATTCGCGATCCCGTTAGGAAATCCGAGCGTGATGCTGTTTTTATCGCGGTTCTTTTCAGCATTTATCTCCGTGAGAACTTTAGTGTAGCCGCGCACAAGCTCCTCCGCATAACGCAGCAGTATGACGCCGTAATTCGTCAGCGAGATCGAAGAGTTCGTGCGCAGGAACAGAGGTGCTCCCAGCTCATCCTCCAGGGTCTTGATGCTTTTGCTCACGCCCTGCTGGCTGATATACAGATTGCTTGCCGCCTTGGTAAAGCTCATCTGCTCACAAACTTCCACAAATGTCTCAAGCTGTCTGAAATCCACGGGTCCTTCCTCCTTGACGGTTACTGCGTCATCATTGTCATAATTATAGCATGTGTTTTATTTCAATGCAACACCGGGCTCTCAGGCCGCCTCCGTACCTGCGCTGCTTGTACTGAGCCTTTTGGATATAGAAAAATCCCGGATGAATTCCTTTCGGTGTCATCCGGGACTCTACATGGAGCTGGTAATGTGACTCGAACACACGACCTGCTGATTACGAATCAGCTGCTCTACCGACTGAGCTATACCAGCAATTAATTAGCTTAGTAATAATAGCAAAAACGCGCGTACTTGTCAAGGGAAAAAAGCTGCTGCCTGCCGCCCCAAAAGCGGCTTTCACTGTTTGTTACCATGTGTGCGTCGGCTCCGGCAACGTCGATATAACCATTTGTATAATTCTGTAAATATGTGATGCCAAACAGCATTCCAAGGCCAAGCAAATTTGAAAGTGTGCAGTCCTAAAATGCACTGTATTTCCAGCGTTTTTAGTTCGCTGCATGTTTGTGATTACACAGGTTTCAAAAAGTTACATAACTCCAGCAAATAAAAATTCTGCAAATAGTTATCAACATTTTCAACAGGCTTTTCAACACCTGTTAACACCTGCTGTCTCAAACCCTTGCAGAAATTTTGGCGATTTTTGTCGAAACCGCAAACGGGGTTCTGTTACGAAAAAGAAACAGTTTTTTGTTTACATAATGCAAGGCAACTCCGCGGATGGAAATGTTGTCCCGCAGAATATATCAATACTTGAACAGGTGCATGACGCCTGAATCCGCGAGAGAAACGAACTCATCATTGGCGACGATTATATGATCCTCCAGCGTTATCCCAAGCAGACCGAGCGAACGGTACAGGGTTCTGGTAAAGTTATCGTCCTCTCTTGACGGCAGCGCAACGCCGTTCGGATGGTTGTGTGCAATAATGACCGTAGTCGTCTTCACCTTCAGCGCCGTTTCGACCATGCGGCGTATATTCGCATCGACGCAGTTCACCACTCCCCTGCCCATCTCACGGCAGCAGATGACGGCGCGCTTATTGTCAAGGCAGAGCATCATAACGATCTCATCCTGCTCATCGAGAAAATACGGCAGAAGATAATTTCCGGCATCTGTGGAGTTTCTTATTATCTTGGTTTCCTTTGCCTTGGACACGTGTGCCTTTTTGACGATCTGCGGGACCATAAGTATCAGCGCCGCGGCGTTCTCGCCTATTCCGGGTATGCTGGTAAGCTCCTGCATAGACGCCTGAAACACGCCGCTGAGGCTGCCGAAAGCATCCAGCAGCCTGTGTGCAAGCTCATTGGTATCGCGCCGCGGGATCGCATAGCAAAGCAGCAGCTCCAAGGCGTTGAGCTCATTGAAGCTTTCCAGCCCGTGTTCTGCAAAACGCGCTCTGAGTCTTTCTCTGTGCCCGTCATGTACACCCATAATAAAACTCCCGGCAGTTGTTTATGTCAAATGTCCATTGTCGCGTATGCGTTGAGGGCGCTGCCCGCTGTGTGCCCGGCCAGATACTCATAATATCCCTGCGCGCCGATCATCGCGCCGTTGTCGCCGCAGAGCCTGAGCGGCGGCACATACAGACTGCAACCGGCTTTCTCCGCCGCGGCGGTAAAGTCGGCTCTTATTCTCGAGTTTGCCGCAACGCCGCCGGCGACGACTATCTTTTTGTAGCCCAGCTCCTTTGCGGCCATCATCGTTCTGGGGACAAGACTGTCGCTCACGGCCTTGGTGAACGAAGCGGCAAGTGCGGCGCGGTCAATCTCCTCGCCTTTCTGCTGCGCATTATGTACAAGGTTTATGACTGCCGTCTTGAGCCCGGAAAAGCTCATGTCGTAAGGGTTCCCGTCAACATGGGCGATCGGGAAAGCATAGCGGCTGTCGTCCCCGCCCTTTGAAAGATCGTCTATGGGCTTGCCGCCGGGGTACGGCAGGCCGAGCACACGCGCGGTCTTGTCGAAGCACTCACCGGCGGCGTCGTCGCGGGTGGCCCCCAGCACGGTCATATCGGTGTAGTCCGCCACATCCACGATCAGCGTATTGCCGCCGGAGATGGCCAGCGCCACGAAGGGCGGCTCCAGCTCCGGAAAGGCCAGATAGTTGGCGGCGATGTGCCCCCGCACATGGTGCACCGGAATCAGGGGCACACCCAGCGCGTAGGCGGCGGATTTGGCAAAGCTGACGCCCACCAGCACCGCGCCGATGAGCCCCGGTGCGTAGGTGACGGCCACGGCATCGATGTCCTTTTTGGCCAGTCCGGCGTCGGCCAACGCCTTGTCCGTCAGAGCAGCGATGGCCTGTACGTGCTTGCGGGAGGCGATCTCCGGCACCACGCCGCCATAGAGGGCGTGCATATCCGCCTGGGACAATATGGCGTCGGACAGCAGCGTCCGCCCGTCCCGGACCACGGCTACCGCCGTCTCGTCGCAGGAGGACTCGAAAGCTAATATGTTCATTGCGCCGCCTCCTCCGTGTAGTATTTCGTCAGGATCAGGGCATCCTCCTTGGGTAGGTCGTAATAATTGCGGCGGCGGCCCACCTCGCGGAAGCCGAAGCCCTGATACAGCGCGATAGCCGCGGTGTTGGAGGGCCGCACCTCCAGCGTCAGGAACGCCAACTGATTGCCGCGGGCAAAGTTGTCGAATACCTGCAAAAGCTGGGCCGCCACGCCCTGCCGGCGACGGGAGGGGTCCACCGCTACATTGGTGATATAGCCCTCGTCGGCGGCTACCAGCAATCCCGCGTAGCCGATAACTTTCTCCGTCTCCGGCTCCAACGCCACCAAAAAGGCCGCGCACTGGTTGTCCAGCTCCTCGGCCAACATCTGCCGGGACCAAGGGCGGGAGAAGCAGGCCAACTCCAGCGCCGCCACGTCGTTCAAATGCTCCGCCGCCATGGGTACGATCTTGATGTGTTTCATAGCTTTATCCCTTCGCCTCCAGCCAGTTTTTTCCGCAGTGGGTGTCCACCGTCAGGGGAACGGACAGCGCTGCGGCGTGTTCCATCTCCTCCGTGAGGATGCGCTTCACCTGCGCCTGCTCCTCCGCCGGGCACTCGGCGATCAGCTCGTCGTGGACCTGCATCAGCAGCCGGGCACGCAGGCCCTCCCGCTTCAGCCGGTCATGCACACGCACCATCGCCAGCTTCATGATATCGGCGGCGCTACCCTGCACCGGCATATTCAGCGCCACCCGCTTGCCGAATTCCCGCAGGTTGAAATTGCTGCTCTTCAGCTCCGGCAGGGGGCGGCGGCGGTGCATCATGGTCTGCACGTAGCCGTCCTGCTCCGCCTGTGCCACCACGTCAGTCATATACTGCCGCAGGGTGCTGTACGTCTCGAAATAGCGGTCCATGTACGCCTTGGCCTCTGCCACGGTGACGCCGATGTCCTGGGCCAGTGCAAAGGCGGAAATGCCGTACACAATGCCGAAATTCACCGCCTTGGCCCGGCGGCGCAGCTCCGGCGTCACATCCTCCTCCGGCACGTGGAAGACCTTGGCGGCGGTGGCAGTGTGGAAGTCCGCACCGGACAGGAATGACGCCTGCATGACCTTATCTCCGGACATATGCGCCAGTAGGCGCAGCTCGATCTGGGAGTAGTCCGCATCCACCAGCACACAGCCCTCCGCCGCCGTGAACATCCGCCGCAGCTGGCTGCCCAGCTCGGTGCGTGTGGGGATATTCTGCAAATTTGGCTCCGTGGAGCTGAGCCGCCCGGTGGCGGTGACGGTCATTTGGAAGCTGGTGCGTATCCGGCCGTCCATATCGATGACCTTCATCAGCCCGTCCACATAGGTACTCTTCAGCTTGGTGTACTGGCGGAAGCACAGTACGTCGTCCACGATGGGATAGGCGTGACGCAGCTTTTCCAGCACATCGGCGTTGGTGGACCAGCCGGTCTTCGTCTTTTTGCCGTGGGGCAGCTGCAATTTCTCGAACAGGATATACCCCAGCTGCTTGGGGGAGTTGATATTGAAAGTCTCTCCGGCGGCGTCATAGATGGCCTGCTCCACGCGGTCCGTGGTCTTCTGCAGAGCTGCGCCGAAATCCGCCAGGGCGTCCCGGTCCACCAGGAAACCAGCTGTCTCCATATCCGCCAGCACCCGGCACAGAGGCAACTCCACACTATAGTACAATTCCTCCATCTCCAGCTCCCGCAGCTTGGGCGCGAGCGTCCCGTGCAGGGCGGACACGGCGGCGGTGTAGCTGATAAGCGCCGTCTGGGCGGCGATGTTCTCCCCAGCCAGGGGATTGAAGGCATCCGCCGTCAGATGGTCGGGCTGGGGCAACTGCTCGTTATAGTAGGTGACAAACAGCCGCTGCAGATCGTAGCTGCCGGCGGTGGCGTCTACCAGATAGGCGGCCAGCGCCGTGTCGAAGATGAAACCATCGGCGGGCAGTCCCTGGGCCAGCAGGGCGCGCATCATGTCCTTGACATTGTGGCCAACCTTCCGGATATCCGGCGCAAACAGGGCGGACAGCAGCGCCCGCCAATCACCGGCATATCGGTTGACATAAATTTCAACCATCAGAGAGCTGTCTGCCCCGGTCTCGCATTCCACCGCCAGCGCCGCCAGATCCGGTGTACCGTATACGGTCACGTATGCCGCCTCGCGCCACAGGGCCAGGCACGCCTCGGCACGCTCGGCCGTCTCCAGTATTTCCGCTTCCGCGGTATATGTGGGCAGCTCCTCTGCCACGCAGGCCGGGGAGAGCTGGTATTTATCGATGAGCTTCTGGAATTCCAGCTTCAAAAACAGGTCATACAGCTCCGGCTTGAAGGGCTGGCGCAGGTTGTCCTCCGGATCAAAATCCAGCGGCGCATTTGTGTCAATGGTGGCCAGCCAGTAGCTGTGGCGGGCAGAGGCCTCGCCTTCCTTGAGTTTACATAAAAATACGGGCTTCAGGGGCACACTGTCGATGTTCGCGTACACGGCGTCAATGGAGCCATATTGCTGTACCAGCGCCATGGCGGTCTTTTCACCAATGCCGGGCACACCGGGAATATTGTCACTGCTGTCGCCGGCCAGAGCCTTCAGGTCGATCATGTGGATGGGGTCAAAGCCGTACTCCGCCCGGAAAGTGGATTCGGTCATGCAGCGGTCGCCGTCCGGTCCCTTGCCGCCGGTCAACAGACGCACATGGGTGTGGGCGGTGATCAGCTGCAAGCTGTCGCGGTCGCCGGTGGCGATGGTGCAGTCCCATCCGGCGGCCTCGCACTTGCGGCTGATGGTACCAATCAGGTCATCGGCCTCGTAACCGGACAGCTCATAACAGGGCACGGACATGGCATCGAGCACCTGCTTCAGCGGCAGCATCTGTTCGGCCAGTTCCTCGGGCATACCCTTTCGGTTGGCCTTATAGGCCGCGTCGGCCTTGTGCCGGAATGTTGGCTCCCGCCGGTCAAAGGCAGCGCACACGGCGTCCGGCTTCTCCTGGTCCAGCAGCTTCTGCAGCATGGTAACAAAGCCGTAAATGGCGTTTGTGTGCAGCCCCTGCCGTGTGGTCAGCAGGCGCGCCTTTCCGACGCCGTAATAGGCGCGGTTGACGATACTGTTGCCGTCGAGAACCATCAGTTTCATAGGTGAGCCTCCGTTTTGTGATCGTTTTCAATTTATTATACGCCGATTTTCCCGCCAACACAACCATTTCCGCGCGGAGTTGTTTTGCCTTTTGCGCCGGTCTGACCGGCACCCCCTGCATCTCCTTGGGGCAGCCGTAGACCTGTGGAGAAACGGCAACTCGATACATTGCACATGAAATGCCGATTAGCGGGCACAACTGCCGATATATGCGCAATTATAGAGGCGGAATATCGGTAAAGCGGAACATTTCATCTCGTGAGCACCACTTTTTGTCGAATGCGGTCGCTGGGTGTCGAACGAAAATGTTGGTTTTCGACAAATTGCCCTTGCATTTGCTGTCTGTTTGTGGTATTTTTGATAGCGTCAAAGCGGTTCGTGGTGTGTATATGGGGAATTGCGTGCCGTTAAAATTATGTTAAAGGGGAAAGTGAATATGGAGAACAAGATCACTGTATGCGTTGCGGATGCGGACCAGGCGTATCGGACAGAGCTGTGCGATTTCTTGAAGAAGCAGGGGGATATCTGTCTGATCGGCGACACTGCCGACGGCCGTGAGGCGTTGGCGATGGTGGAGGCACAGCACCCCACCGTGCTGGTGCTGGACACGGTACTGCCCGGGCTAGACGGCACAGGCATCCTGCGGCGGTTGAAGGGCAAGTCCGAGACGCGGTGCATTGTGGTGACGGAATTCCGCACCGCCGA
>ERZ779840.579-NODE-579-length-41581-cov-6.026321_pt1 | contig 41581 bp, 25 predicted proteins | sample MGYA00511561_ERZ779840 | MGnify/ENA primary metagenome ERZ779840 (study PRJEB29588, sample SAMEA2162036) | human gut metagenome | biome: human gut; feature: human-associated habitat; material: faeces | place: Denmark | collected 2008/2010 ...
GAGTTCATCCACAACCAGAAGGATGGTCTGTTCTTCGGCCAAATCTTTGATTGCTGCCCGAAGTTTTTCCAATATACAATTAAAGCTGAAGTAAACATCGAAATCATGACTATCTGCGATTTCCTGAGTAGCCTTATTTCTTGCGCTCTTAATTGTTTCAAAGATTTTCTTTATATCGAATCCAGTTTTAACAGAACCAACTTCAACAAGACCGGCAATGATTTCCTTCAAAACCACCTTGAAGGTTGTGCGTTTATCCGCGGAGATGAAGTTGGTTTGCTTGTCAATTGAGTCAGTTAAAGCCGCAACAAGCGCAATCAACGGTTCCTCATAATAATCATATTTCCAGCAATCATAATGGAAAACCAGATATTTTCTTGGGCCGTCTTTCTCAAGCGGGTATTTTGCAATTTCCTCTTCGAATCTGTTTAACACAAAGGTTTTTCCAACGCCCCAAGCACCATTTACGGCAAAAGAGGCATTCTTCCTGTTTTCGGACAGTATCTCAACTACATCGATCAGCCGACAAAGGCTTTCCTGTCAAGCAGGTCTGTTAGCTCTTCCTGTGTATCCATAAGTACTGCGTCTGGCACCATTTTATACCTCCTGCTTTTGAATCGATCACGATACCCGATTATACCATATCCCGACACATAAAATAATTTCAATTTCTGAAAAATGCACCATATTCTGCCCGACAAATTCCGACACGCGCCCTTCCTTTTCCTTCCTTGTCTTCCATTCGCATAATTCCCCATTGTTTGCAGACAATAGCAATGTGAACGAACGCACAAAGAGTGGAGGAAAAACCAATGAAAGCTACAGGAATCGTGCGCCGGATCGATGATTGCGGTATAATAACACAAAGAGGATTATGCCGCATAAACACTGGGGTTTTGCTGATTTTGTCCAAGAATTAGATTCGAGGCCCGGGCATAATTCGACTTTAATATACCCGAAAGGAGGAGCCGATTTATAGGCAGCCGAGCAAAACATATTTAATAACCTGTCACACAGAAAAGCCGAATGAGCACTGAAACTCATTCGGCTTTTCCTATTTCACGAGGAGGATAAGGATGAAAAAACAAGGTGTACTGATTTATGATGATGTAATTGGTCGAATGGACATTCGCTTCGGGCCGTTGGATTACTACGGTGGCCTTCACTGCGGAGAACGGCTGGAGGTGCTGCTTGACGGAGAGTGGATCCCGACGAGAATCGAACTCGGTGAGTTCTGGTATCTCAAAGGCGTGAAGCTGATCAAGCTGAACGGACTGATTGTAAGAATCGAAGACTGATACTATGTGGCGACGGAGGGGTCGTCTTTTTTATTATTCCAAGGAAGGAGGCGCTGATGTTGAAATGCTTGATGAAGTATGAATGGGTAAAGCTGCGAAGAGATACCCTGCCGGTCGGCAAAGGTATTATGGGTGCCTGGGCAAAGCTCGCCGCCCGAGCTGCATTTCGCAAAGGACATGCCTCCTACTGTGGTCATAAGAATGCTGTGAGGCCCGGAATGTGGTCCGGAGGTATTGTTGGGCTGAAGAGTATTCTCGGCATCAAAAGCCGCGTACAGGCTTTAGAGATACTGGATAAGCTGTCAGACCTCGGTTATCTGAAATACACACTGGACAGCAAAACCAAAAAGCTGACCTATCAATTAACGGATTGGGTCGTAAAATGCTCCGGTGAGGAGTGCATGAACGGAGCCGTGTATGCCACAGACGGTTTTGGTTTTCTCTGCCTCCCCCGCAATATTACGCACCGACTTGCCGAGGAGCGATATATATTTGATGAAGCAGACGCATGGCTGGATCTCTGGTGCCACACAGTATCAGAGGAACCGGGCAATGCGTTTTCTTTTATGGCGCCGGCTGTTCAATACGGCAATTACGGCGCCATATTAACGATGGAAAAACTGGGTCAGCGCTGGGGCTGGGAAAAGACAAAGGTATGGAGATTTTTCAAAAAGCACGGGGATGTCTTTGCTCTGTACCGTCTCCCTGGCTCTTACGGCTGCCTCGTTTTCAATAAATCGTATCCGATGGATACCGAGGTTTCCTTGCCTAAGCAGACAGAAATCCTGCGTATTCTTGATGAAATACGCATTTGGGGTGCAAATACGCACAAGGTAGGCAGTGACAATGAACATATCAACCGGCTGGTTGCATGGTACAGCAGAAATGCCATGGAAAAGTCGGTTGGGAATGTGGAAGAAAATCGCGTTGCACTTTCGGACAGTATAATACGCGCGTATTTTTCTCCGTGTTGGAACTGTAAGAATTGTGAGTATGTCTGCCGGAGTAAAGAGTATTCTCAGCTCAAGGTACAGGAAACGAATAAAATTCGCGGACCGTGCAGGCCGACGGATATCACCAAAATCGCAAAGGAGATGTTTTATCATGAGCAAACAGGATGAACTGCAGTATGAGCAGCAGGAAAAGCGAATACAAGCGCAGTCAGACGCTTTTATCACACTTCTGACAAAGCGAGGCATCTTGGGAGACAGCCAGATCGACGATGCACAAAAGCGTGCTGCCAGACAGGAAAAGACGAAAAACTGTTATCACAACACGCTGATGCTTCTCCAGCACTATCGCACGCTGGTGTGGATGCTGGAATGCTTCCCCGAGACGGTTGCAGCCGAGCTTGACCGACCGTTTGAAGGCGTGGACAAGCTGATTGAGGATGTGGATGTTGAGGTGGCGCTGGGCAACAAGAAGATCGAAAGCCGGATGCAGGGCATGCAGAAATCCCGCCTGTTGATGGATCGGCTTAATGAAGCGTTGACCGTACTCCGAAAGAAGCCGGATAATGGCGAACGGCTGTATAATCTCATCTACACAACCTACATAGCGCCGGAGGTGCTCAACCATCAGGAGGTTTTGTATCGACTGAACCTGTCGTCACGGAACTTTTATCGCTATCGTCAGCAGGCCATTTCCGTTCTTTCCATTCGTTTGTGGGCAACAGCTGCGCCGGATGTGGACTTTTGGTTGGAGATGCTGACGCTTCTGGAAGGACTGAAATGAATATGCCCATAAAAAGGCGAAAAGTTGGCACACGATTGCCGATGACACGGGAACACGAATGTGCTAAAATAATATCGTCCCAAACTGGGATCGGGCGAAACCGACGCTGTTTCTTGAGCTGAAAAGCTTTAAGAGACGGCGTTTTTTGTTGCCCAATACCGAAGAAAGGAGGGCTAAACGCATGAACAGACAGCTTTGGCTGTGCGATGGGAAGGTCAAAACCGCATACTGGTCGCTTGTGGGCGTTGTGTCAGCACTGCTCGTTTCGACGCAGGCGGTATTCGCCGCAGATATGTGGGATCGTTTTTCAGCGATCATGAAGGATATCTACGGAGAGCTTGTGGCGATCAGTACCATCGTGGCAGTCACCGTGGCCGCTATTGCCCTGCTGGTGCGCATGATCTCGCGCAATCAGCGAGCCGTCGATGAAGCGACGAGTTGGCTCAAGAGAATTGTGATCACCTGGATCATTCTGAATTCTCTCGGCTTTATCGTTGCCTATCTGCAGCCCCTCATCAGCGGCGGAAACTACAACCCGTAAAAGACCCGGTCAAGCGGAAAGGAGGTGAACACCTATGCTTGACTGGATTTTTGAAGGAATCGTCACCTGGATCAGCAGTGTTGTGTCAGACATGATGGATGCTGTGTCCGGGCTGTTCCTTCAGGCGCTCGGCACGGATATGACGGCAATGGAAGAATACTTCCCGTTTGTGTCTAAAGCCTTTACCGTAATGCAGTACACCGCATGGGCGCTGCTATTCCTGATCACAGTCTGGCAGTTGTTCCGTGTATTCGGCGGCCCTGTAACGGAAGCGGAAAACCCGTGGGTACTGCTTGGCAGAAGTGCGCTATTCGCCTTTCTGATCGGATATGCAAAGCCGATTTTCCTGTTGACATTGAAAATCGCAACAGCGCCATATACAGCACTCATGGACATTCAGATGACGGCGGAGGATTTTACCTTTGCCGGAATCGAGCAGGCACTTCAAAACGGGTTGACCAGTCTTATCGCCACCATCTCGGTGGTCGGATTGCTGCTGCTCACTATACTGGAAATTGCGCTGGGCTGGAACTATTTCAAGCTGCTGCTTGAAACGGTGGAACGGTACATCGTTGTCGGTGTGCTGTGCTACACCTCACCTCTCGCCTTTTCTATGGGCGCATCCAAAGCAACAACGCCGGTATTCCGGTCGTGGTGCCGGATGGTCGGGTCACAGCTATTGCTCCTTGTGATGAATGTCTGGTTCCTGCGCGGTTTTTCAACCTCGGTTGGCCAGTACATCGGCACAGGCGGTGCCTTGTCCAACGGCAACGGCAATGTGTTCCTGTGGCTGTTCTGTGCAGTGGCATTTCTCAAAACGGCACAGAAGTTTGACAGCTATCTCGCGGCAATGGGACTGAATGTAGCCCAGACCGGCTCCGGTATGGGCGTGGAACTGCTAATGGCTGCACGAGTGATTACCGGCGTGGCCGGAGGCGCAAGGAGCGCCGGCAGCGTGTTCCGCGGAGGCAGTGCCGCAACCGGTACAGGCGCAGCAGCAACAGGGTTCGCTGCAGGCTTTGCCAACCGTTTCAAGGGCAATTCGTATGTCCGTGATGCGGTCGTGGACGGCGGTACAAGAATGGGTGCCGGTGGAACGATCGGCTTTGTCGGTCGGGCTTTCGGCGGTATGGCGGCCCGCAACGGCGCCACACTGACCGGAGAGTCCATCTCTTCCGTAGCGTCCAGAACACCGAATGTGTCCGGTTCTATCGGCGGCGATATTGCCAACCGCAGTCTCGGCAATTATATGCCGCATATGAAAGGCATGAATCTCTCGGATACGCAGATCACCGGCGGACATATCTCCACAAAGGCAATCGGCGCCGACGGGAAAGAAACGGCTGTCGAGATGTTCAACACTTCCCAGTTTGAAAAGCCGGATGGCCCGCACGCCGTTGTCAATGCCTCGGACGGCAGTCAGTGGTATCAGATGGCCAGCGGTTCCGGAGCCGGAGCATTTTATGATGCGCCCGTATTCAGCGGCAATTCCGCTGAGGCAGCGCAGGTTGCAGCCGCATTCCCGGATGCGGACGGTGCAACGCTCAGAACGGTCGGAGACGGTGTCATTGAGGCATCTTCGGACGGCGGCGTAAGCAGATGGTACAACAGTGCATATTACGATGAGCCGGATGCACCGCATTCCACAATTCAGGCGGCCAACGGCGTAGAGTGGTACGCCATGCGGCAGCACGCAGAAACGCCTCCCTTTGAGGCGGGCGACGCAGCAGATGGATATAATCGGGCACAGTTCCAAAGCTTTATGCCGGGCTATGAACAGCCGGTCACAAGCGTGGATGGATCCGGTCGTATGGATGGGCATTTTGAGGTCCGGCATGAAAACGGATCCGGCACGATGTTCTACGATACGGCACAGTATGCACCTCCCCGCGGTGACTATCAGGTATATGAAGATGTTCACGGCAGCCAGTGGTACGCAGTACACGGCGAGGCTGCAGTGGAACGCAAGCCGGTTTATGAGAACGGAAAACCAGTCTATGACGGCGATAATGTACGCACCGTTTCTACGGAAACCGTGCGGTACAAAAGCACACCGCCCCGTTATGGCGAGCCAAAATCCCGTGATCAAACGGAGATCAAGTCGCCAAGACGGAGACGATAAACGGCGGGCAGCCGGACCGGAGCAATGGATTCGGTTCGGCTGTCTTCCTATTATAAAAGAGAAAATAAGTCTGCCTTTGGCAGTTTGAATACGGAGGTGAAAGAATGGCAGAGCCGCAAAAGCAGCAAATGGGAGACGGTTCGGATAACATCGGCCAAGCGGCCGGTCAGGCAGCAAAAGCCGCCAAAAATGCCGGAAAGCAAGCCGCAAAGCAGGCGGCGAAAAAAGGTGCGGAAGCAGCCGCCAACGCCGCTGCGGCAACCGTAAAGGCCGGCGTGGAGGGCGGCAAAGCTGTGGCAGAAATCGCAGCCGGTACAGCCGCCGGTGGCCCTTGGGGTGCGATCATCTCCGCCGCATGGGCCATGCGGCATACCCTGTTTAAGATTTTGGTTTGTTTGTGCCTTTCGGTGGTTTTTCTCATTGTAATGATCGTGGAGCTGCCCGGAATCATCATCAATAAAGCACTTGGTCTCGACGGCAATGAGCCGACGGTATCCATCACGGAAATCTATGAAAATCTCTCTGAGACGGTTTCGGACATTGTCCAGGCTGGGTACGACGCTTCGATGGCCGAGGTAGAACGCCTGATTTCAGACGGCGGCTATGACCGGGAGCTTTCCATGAATGCGCTGATCAATTATGCGCAAAGCTCAGCCGGGTATAACACCGCCTATATTTTGTCGGCATATTCCACTTCGGTGGAACAGCTCAGCAACGACCCGGAGGATATGAAAAAGAAGCTTGACGGTGTGGCAGCCAAAATGTTTCCTGTAACCTCGGTTGAGCGAGAAAACGAAGTGATCACGCCGGTCACTTACTATACATATAAGCCGGTCACGATAACCGTGGTAATAAAAACGGTTAAGACCGGAGTGATCAACGGCATCCCGCAATACCGCTATGAGACGGCGGAAGCAACCTACTATTTGCAGGATCAGCAGTTATCGTCTGATACACAGATCGAGGTAGATGCATACTCGGCCGTCACCCTGACACTTCCCGTTTATAGCGGCAGCAATATCACCGGCACACGCAAGGCAACCTATTATCAGTACACGGGCAAGGAAACTCTTACGCCGGAAAAGAAAACCGTTAAGTATCTGGAATGCACCATTCATCCCTTTGACAATACAGTAATTTCCACTGCCTTCAGATTGGATCTGAACGCCTCTTATAACGGTCTGGAAACCACATACGGCGATGTGATCCACTCCCGAGCCCTGGCGCTGAAGAAAACGCTCTACGGAACAGCCGGAAACGGTAGCACCGTTCCGCTTACCGATGTAGAACTGATTGCCTTCCTCGCCCGTCAGAATTGCAGCGAAACACGAAAGCACATTGTCAAAACTGGGCTGTCCCTCGTCGGGAAGGTGCCATACTTCTGGGGTGGCAAATCGGCAGCCGGATGGAATGATGAATGGAACACGCCGAAGCTCGTTACAGCCGCCGGTTCCACAACGACCGGCACGATCCGTCCGTTCGGTCTGGATTGCTCCGGCTTTTCGGATTGGACCTATAAAACGGCTGTCGGCGTCAGCTTGAACGGTGCCTCTTGGAGCCAGTGGGACGAATCCTATGCCATTACCGCCGAAGAGCTTTTGCCCGGTGATTTGGGATTCCTGATGGATGACGACGGAGGCGGATGGAATCATGTGCTTATTTTTGCCGGATACGGTGAAAACGGCGAGCGTATGTGGGTCCATTCCTCCGGTGGTGAGGGCGTAATCTTTAATACGCCAAGCTATGAGGCCGGGCTGGCACTGCGCCGACCGAAGAATGTAGATTTCGGTGATACACCGGGATAAAAAAGAACGGAGGAATCATGGAAGAAAAAGAATTTAATACGACCTTTGCCATTCCTGCAAACTATACCGACTCCGGAAAGATATTCGGCGGAATGCTGGAACCGCGGAATGCGGTCGAGGCACTGATTCTGATATTGGCCGTCGGATATCCGGAGTTGATGCTGATCCCGATGGCAACCACAATACGCATCGTTGTGATGACCGTTACGCTGATTCCAATCGGGATTCTCGCCGCTATGGGCATTGACGGCGATTCGCTGTTCCAGTATGCAGGTCACATTATCTGCTATCTGGCGCACAGAAGAAAACTGCATTTGAGAAGGGTGGGATACAAATATGACCAAAGACAGCTCCGCAAAAAGAAAAGCAGGAAAAAGAAAGCCTGAAAAGCTGAGCTTTACCCAGGATTTCATTCCAATCAAAAATCTGGAGCACGGCATTATTGAGGCGACCGACGGGCGGTATATCAAAATACTTGAAATTGAGCCTATCAACTTTATGCTGCGCTCGGAGGAAGAACAGCATGAGATCATCTGCTCCTTTGCAAGCTGGCTGAAAATTTCGCCGGTGCATCTGCAGTTTAAGAGCATTACCCGCAAAGCCGATTCCGATAAGCACATTGCCATGCTCCGAAAGGAAATGGAGACCGAGGAAAGCGAGCAGTGTAAGAAGCTCAGCGAGGGATATATCCGCCTCATTAAGGATGTGGGAAGCCGTGAAGCGCTGACGAGGCGCTTCTTTTTGATTTTTCGATACGAGGAACTGCGGCGTAATGAAAACAGCGACTATGGGCAGATCTGCAGCACACTGCTGACCGCCGAGCAGAACGCCCGAGCCTACTTCATGCAGTGCGGCAACAATATCCTTCAGCCGAAGGATCCCGACGAAGCAACGGCGGAGATTTTATATATGTTTTTCAATCGCCGTTCCTGTGTAGAGGAGCCGTTTCATTCCCGTGTTGACCGCATTGTCCTAGACACGATGGCGGCGAAAAACAAGGTCATCGGGGTTGATCCGATCCCACATATCCGTATGGCGCATTTTATTGCGCCGCGCGGCATTGACCTAATGCACCGCAATTACATCATTATGGACGGTCTCTACTACTCCTTCCTGTATATCAAAGGAAACGGATACCCAAATAAGGTCCGCGCCGGATGGATGTCCTCCCTCATCAACGCCGGCGAAGGCATTGATATCGATGTGTTTTTAAGGCGGGAAAACCGCAGCAAGACCATTGACAAGGTTGCCCAGCGCATCCGCCTGAACCGCACGAAGCTTAAAAGTATGCAGGACACCTCGACCGACTATGAGGAGCTTGCCGGTTCCATTCAAGCCGGATATTTTATCAAGCAAGGAATCGCCAATTATAACGAAGATCTTTTTTATATGTCAGTATTCGTGACCGTGTCCGCACGGACCTACGAGGAACTGATGTGGCGCAAGCAGCAGATGACCGATATGCTCAAGTCTATGGATATGTATGTCAGCGACTGCAGTTTTCAGCAGGAGGACGCCCTGCGCACGGTGATGCCGTTTCTGCAAATATCCCCGAAGCTTGAAAAGAAATCCAAGCGGAATGTGCTGACCAGCGGTGCGGCCTCTACCTATATGTTCACATCCTTCGAGATGTCGGACGATACCGGCGTGCTGCTCGGAATCAACCGCCACAACAACTCGCTGTGCATCGTCGATCTGTTTGACACGAAGAAAAATAAAAACGCTAATCTGAACCTGCTCGGCACCAGTGGCGCCGGAAAGACCTTCACCATGCAGTTACTGGCGTTGCGTATGCGTATGCGCGGCATTCAGTGCTATATCATTGCTCCTATCAAGGGACATGAGTTCCGGCGAGCGTGCAACCGCATCGGCGGTCAGTTTATCAAGATTGCGCCGGGCTCGCCGCACTGCATCAATATTATGGAGATCCGGCACACCATCAGCCCAGAGATGGAACTGATTGATGAGTTGGATTATAGCGAGATGGATTCCCTTCTGGCGCAGAAAATTCAGCAGCTGATGATCTTCTTCTCACTGCTGATTCCGGACATGACCAACGAAGAGGAACAGATGCTGGATGAGGCGCTGATCCGCACCTACGGTAAGTTCGGTATCACGCATGATAACGACTCAGTCTATGCGGATCGCAATGCCGTTCCGCCGAAGATGAAGACCATGCCGATCCTCGGAGATCTGCATGAGGAACTGCAAAAGAATGAAATGACCAAGCGTATTGCAGTCATTGTCAGCCGTTTTGTTACCGGCTCGGCGCAGTCATTCAATCAACAGACGAATGTGGACCTGTCTAATAAGTATATAGTTCTCGACCTGTCGGAGCTGAAGGGCAAGCTGCTGCCTGTTGGTATGATGATCGCCCTTGATTATGTCTGGGATAAGATCAAAAGTGACCGCACGAAAAAGAAGGCCATTATGATCGACGAGATCTGGCAGCTGATCGGCGCCGGTTCCAACCGAATGGCGGCAGAGTTCTGCCTGGAAATTTTCAAGGTCATCCGAGGATTTGGCGGTGCGGCGATTTCCGCAACGCAGGACCTGTCCGACTTCTTCGGATTGGAAGATGGGCGCTACGGTCGGGCGATCATCAACAATTCCAAAAATAAGATCATTCTGAATCTGGAGCCGGATGAAGCGGAGTTTGTCCGGGATACGCTGAAACTCACAAAAACCGAGATCCGTTCCATTACCCGCTTTGAACGCGGCGAGGCGCTAATCTGTTCCAACAACAGCAAGGTGCCGGTCATCATTAAGGCGTCCAAAGAGGAACAGGAAATGATCACGACCGATCGTGCTGAGCTGGAAGCCATCCTCAAGGAACGGCAGCAGGAGGCGGATTAACGATGCGTATTTGGCACAGAATACGCATTTGGGTACAAATGAGTACAAAAAGGAGGTGGTTATCGTGCTGTTAACCGATGAACAGTATGTGGTCAAATGGCTCTCGCAATACGGAGCCTTGCCCCGTGCGCAAATCATAAAGATGCTGAAAAAGCCGCCGCAGACGGCAGAAAAGATCCTGCGGAATCTGAAAAGACAGATGCGTATTGCAGATGTTTCCGGCGGTTATTATATCGGACTTGACCCAATGTGTCAGCCGGATCAGCGGATGATTCTGGCGATATGGGTGCTGCTCCGGTTCATTGACAAGGTGGAGCCGATGGCGCATTATCCTGCGGTCTACCCATCGCAGCTATTTTTCTTAAAAGAAAATGTCGGCTACGAGATCGTAGTGCTCTATGACGGCGAGCAGAATCTGCTGAGGCTGCTTCAGCCCCAGGAAGATATGAAATATATCGTTGTGGTGCCTCGGATCGATATGGCGAGCACTGTTCGGCTGCCGAATGCGCCGTGTCTGTTCGCCACGGTGGATTTTTGCGGCCAGGACGAACCGGAAGTTCGTTTTTACAGTGAGGAGGCGACCAAGCATGAAGGCTGAAACAACTTATATGAAGACGCTCGGAAAAGTAGAAGCTAAGCTGTCCCGCATGAAGGAACAGGCTGCTGCCGTCCGCTGGTTTTACGAAAACGGAAATCTCCCGGAAAGCTATAACCGGGCACTTCGGCTTGAGGAACTGTCCGAGCAGACAGTCCTTCTCACCCGTGTCCTTCCGGCCTACACCGGAGCAGCCGGGGCAACGACTCAAACGGATGCGATCATATCCGACACGATCCCGGTCGAGGTCGGGTTTACAGCCGAAGGATGGTTCTCCGTTCGCATTCCGGCGCTGCTGCCGAAGAAAGCGTCCGGCTCAGCGGACTATATCCGGTCTTATCTTTATCCGGCTATGCGGAAGTTCTTTGAGGGCAAGCCTCCGGTCCGCTTTCGGGATTGTGTGCTTGCCTATCGCCATGTGTATGACAGAAGCCGCCCGGAACGGGCCATGCGGGATCACGATAATATCGAAACCAATATGGTCACGGACATTCTGGCACTGTATGTTCTGCCCGACGATCACCCGGCAGTTTGTTCGCATTACTATTGCAGCGCTGTCGGAAGTGAGGACCGCACGGAAGTCTATGTGATTCCCAAACACGATTTTCCTATGTGGATGGTCGAAGAGAAAACGCTGCCGGATAAGGGGGTGAAGCTCTATGAAGTCCGCTTTTGTTAAGGGGAAAATCTTATGTAAAAACCGCCGTTTTCCGCCCCGGAAAACTTACATAAGAAATTGGGAGTCGAAAACGCCCGGTATAGCGGCGATTTGGGGCAGATTTCACGGCGGAAATTCCGACAAAGAGAGCAGTCATGTGGTCGGAATTTCTTACAAAGCGAGGTGATGCGCCTATGCAATACTTCCGCCCGGGCAGTCAGCTCCGGCAGCTCATCACAATGCTTTCCATCGTCGGTGAATATCCGATTCGTTCGCTCTACCTGCTCGGCAATGAACGCGCTTACAAAGCCCTGGTTCATAAGCTCACCACGCCGGAAACATTCCGCATCCCTCAAACGGAAACGGAAATGACCACACGCCTGCTTACCGTTACCGGCAAAGGCAACAGCAGATCTGTGCGCTTTTATAAGGGTGCTCTCCCCATACTGGATTGGCTTCACCCTGACGCTTACCGGTATTACATGGACGCCTTTTGGGGACACAAATTCCCTGGGAATGCCGCACATCGGGACAGAAACCACCGTGTTGCTGAAGCTGTGGCTATGTGTATGCGCTCAGGTATTGAATGCCGACCGTATATGATTCCCATTCTTCAAAACCGAACCATTACCAAACGGATTTCAGATGCGCCGTGCTTTTATCTTGCCAAAGAGCTGAAGAAGCTCGGCGAAGCGGAGATGAACAAAACGATGTTTACCCGGATGGTGGGAACAGCCTATCTCGGGCAGCGGCCATACGCCGTTTATAACACGCGTAGCGCCGTGATGAAATGGAGTGGTAAGGGCGAGTTCAAAACGCTGCACAGCGTCATTGAGATCAGCCGCCTGAATGCCGGCACCGATGCAACGCCGGCCGCCATTCTGTTCGGTCAGTCTGAGAGCGTAGCACTGAAGACGCTGCTGGAGTCCGATACAGCCAAGCGGCCCGAGTTCCGGTTTGATGCAATCTACCGCAATCTGTATTTCATCCCCATGGATGAGCATGGCATTCGACAGCTACGCCTTATGACAGTACCCGATTGGAAAGAACGGCTTTTGGAGCTTCTATTTGACCCGGAAGTGCGAACCTATGACCGTGGGCTGTTTGAGTATGACGCAAAAATTGGTGATGCCTATGTGTTCTCCCATCTGGACGGAGATCTCGCAAGGCTGGTTCGCTTTAAGGAAGCCGTCGAGAATCAGCATGGAAATTATGAGGTGCTGTGCTACCCGTACCAAATGGCATTCATCCGGGAATATCTCGGAAGCCGTGTGACAATAAAAACGATTGGGTTTGACGCTGTGGAAGCAGAACTTGACCCGGAAAGGAGGGATTTATTTGAACGATAAAAACCGCAAGATAGCCATAATCATCGCCGCCATACTGGGATGCGTCGGGCTGTTCTATCTGGGCGGAATGCTTGGACAATTGCTCGGCAACTACGCAGCGTGGATGGACAGCGGCGGTGTTTCCGGCGAAAGCACGATGAAACCGGTAAGCTGGAATCCGCTGATTTGTTTTCCGGCGGCTTTCAGTGGGAACGGGATCAAAGGTATCCTGATGATCCTGCTGATCGCCGGCGCCATCTTCGCCTATGTGAAACTCCACGATAAGTTTGACGGAAAGCAACATGATCCCCGCGGCTTTGCCAGAAGCAAATCCGGTATCTACGGCACGGCATCCTGGATGGACGAAAAAGAAATGAAGGAAGTTCTGGAGATATCTCCGGTCCCTGATGCCAAGGGTACGATCCTCGGCGAGTACAACGGCAAAGCCGTCTGTATGCCGGAAGACACCAGACTCAACCGCCATATTGCCGTTTTCGGCGCATCCGGTACCATGAAGTCGCGTGCGATTATCCGCAATGCGTTGTTTCAGGCGCTGCGGCGCAGCGAGTCCGTGATCGTGACCGACAGCAAGGGCGAGCTTTATGCCGACACCTCGGAAATGTTCCGAAAAGCGGGCTACGATGTGAAGATCTACAATCTCGTATCCCCTGAGCACAGCGACTCATGGAACTGTATGTCAGACTTAAACGGCGACACATTGATGGCGCAGGTGCTGACCAATGTCATCATCGGCAACACCAGCTCAGGTAAAGGCGACCACTTTTGGGACAACGGTGAGGGCAATCTCTTGAAGGCGTTGATTTTGCTCATTGACCAGGATCGGACCCGAAGCCCCGATATGAAGCATCTGTCCGCCGTATATCAGCTGCTCACGCAAAACAGTGAACGGCAGTTGACCGCTATGTTTGACAAGCTTCCGCTTGACCATCCGGCACGGGCGCCATTTAATCTGTTTGCCCAGTCCAGTGATACGGTGCGTTCCGGCATCATACTGGGTTTGGGTACACGCCTTCAAGTGCTTCAGAACCAAGCAGTACAGCGGATCACGAGTCGGTCTGACATTGACCTGACGGCGCCTGGCAGAAACAAGTGCATCTATTACATTGTGCTGAGCGATCAGGACGCTACGATGGCGTTCCTGTCATCGCTCTTTTTCTCATTCATGTTCATCAAACTGACTCGATATGCCGACGGTCGTCCGAACGGCCGCTGCGATGTGCCTGTCAATCTGATACTGGATGAGTTTAACAATGTGGGCCGCATTGGAGGCGCAGAAGATGGATCCGACTTTGCCAGATCCCTTTCTGTTGTGCGGTCGAGAGGTATTCGAGTCATGCTGGCCGTGCAGAGCCTCGGTCAGCTGCAGAACCGGTATCCCAAAAATCTATGGGCTGAAATTATCGGCAACTGCGACATCCAGCTGATGCTCGGTTGTACAGACGATGTGACCGCCGAGTATATCTCAGCTCGATCCGGTGATATGTCCGTGCAGGTCAATTCTACCATGACGGTCCGTCAGACCATCGCAGTGGCGCAGGTCATTCCCCAGTACCGTCATACCGAAGGTCAGGGTCGCAGACGGCTTCTCACACCGGATGAGGTTTTACGGCTTCCCAACGAGGAACTGCTCTGCATCATACGCGGGCACAACATTCTGAAGCTGAACAAACTGGATTTCACAAAGCACCCGATGACAAAGCAGATCGTAAAGGCATCGGTATATGATTATAAGCCGGCAGCCGATACGATGATTCCCGAACCGATCCGGTCTGACACCGAACCGACGCCACCCAAGAAAGCGGCGCGCAGAAAAAGCTTATACAGCTCGGCACAACCGCCGAGTGAATTTTAACAAATAAAGGAGGACAATCTATGCCAACCAAAAAGAAAACAGAGCTTCCCGAGGAGATGACGACTCCTTTGGAGGTACAGGAACCCCAGACTGAGGAGAATATCACAGCATCACCTGCCGAAGGGGTACCGGATGACGCCTGTGATGCCTCACTCTCCCAGATTGAAACAGATTCGACGGAAGCGGAGGCATCTTCGGCCGGAATTCCGGACGGAGCTCTCAATGAACCGACCGAATCTCAGACCGAGGTAAAAAAGCCCCGCAGGCGAAAGAAGGCAGAGCCGGAACCGTCCCAGTCTGACACAGAACCTGAAAATGCACCGAATGCCAAGGAAGACGGCGTCGACGCGATATCAAAACCCAAGAGAAAACGCTCTTATACCAAACCGAGCGTGTCGGTGCTGTCCATTGACGATCGCCCAACGGTCGAAACGGAGGCGGATAAGGCTAAGAACGATTTGCTCGACCTTATCGAGTCGCAGCGAAGCGGCCGTATCCTGACCGGGACGATCCAGGGTGTGGAACAGTCGGCGGATAACCCACGACATGCCTTTGCAGTCCTGTATCACGGTGAGTTCAAGGTCATCATTCCTGCTGCCGAGGCAGTGGAGCCGCCCGAAGATTATCGCGGGCGTGACCCGGACGAGGTACTTCATTACATGCTGACCAAGCGCCTCGGCGCCGAAGTCGATTACATCGTAAAAGGCATCGATCCAAAATCCGGTATTGCAGCGGCGAGCCGTCTGGAAGCTATGCGTGCCAGAAGAAAAGAAATGTATTTCGGCACAGACCGGGACGGCAACAACCGCATCTATGCCGGTGTTTGCGCAGAAGCCAGAGTTGTCTCTGCCATCCGTGCAGGAATCTTCATCGACCTGTTCGGTGTAGAGAGCTACATTCCCCTCAAGGAACTTAGCTACCAGCGCTGGATGGATGCGGCGGCTCACTTCCAGCCCGGACAGCGCATCCTCGTCAAAGTATTGGATGTGGATCGCAGTGACCGTGACAATGTCAGGGTTTCCGCCTCCGTGAAACAGGCAGGAGAAAACCCGTATGAGAAAGCCCTGCGCAGATATTCCGTTGGCAACCGTTATGTCGGTACTGTCAGTATGGTGGATGTGAATGGCGTGTTTGTGGCGTTGGACGGCGGCATCGACTGCCTGTGCAGTTATCCCAAACGGGGACGCCCGCCGAGAGGCGCCAGAGTCACCGTCCGGATCCTCGGAATTAACCACGAGACCAACCGGATCTGGGGTGCCATCACCCACATTGCCATGCCGCACTGATGAAGAAGAAAGGAGATTTTATGCTACATTGTGATCTGAGTCAGAAAGAACAGAATCGCAGAAAAGAGATCGCCGAGCATACCCGTCAGATGCTTCTGACTGAGTTGCCAATCGACATTCAGGATGAGACTTCGATCATGGGCCGGTATCGGGATTATTACCTGCAGGTTTCGTTTTCCGAGCTGCACCCGCTGATGGTGATTTGTCTCGCCAAGGCGCTTACCCATCCGGGCACCGTAAAACAGTGCCGAATCGCAAACGATCTGAATCTGAGGAGTGTGCTCGGAAGTCATGCGATCAACGATGAAGTCGGCTGCTATTCCTATCGTGCCACACACTGGCTGGATACCGAGTTGGATGCCAAGCGATTTTATGAAATTCTCGACCGGTGCGTCGACGAAGCGGACCGCGGCTTTTATAAGCTTGCGTGCTGAGTTGTAAAATCCCAGACTCGTCCGTGTAATGATGGTAAAAACACGAACTGGGAGTATGCATCATGAAAAAGCTTTTGATTTTATCCTGCGTATTGGCATTCTGCCTGACGCTTGCCGCCTGCCATACCACAGACTCGGCTGATAGTTCCGCGCCTTCAGTTGCTCCGGGCTCAGCAATTGCCAGTGAGTCCTCTGCTCACCAGACTGAATCGGAGAGTTCCCTGGAGGAGAGCCGGATATCTCAGGATACGACCATCACATCAGACCCAACTGAAAATGAGACGACAGCCCCCGCCAAGCCGGCGGATCCCATGTCGACTACCGAACCGGAAAGCGAGAAAGTCCCTGAGTCTACGACTCCCCCTCAGACCGAACCGGAAACAAAGCCTACGGAACCGCCTTCGGAACCCGAGAAATCTCATGCCGGGGCCGAGGACGCACGGGCGGTTGCCGATAAGGTGCTGGAGTACATCAACAGCTTCCGCACATCCTCGGCAGTCAAATTGCCGGGTCTTACGAGCTATGCTGAGTATCGAAGCCGACAGCTCATCGGCAATTTTGCCCATGATACAAATGATGAGCGTGCAGCGGCAACAGCGCTTCAGTATGGCGAGTATGTGGATCCGAGCGTCTTCGGCGGCAGCGGCGAGCCGTACTACCGTGCCAATGCTGGTGAAGCCATTGCAAAGGCCGGTTATGTCGGTACTGTGGACGAAGTTGCCTATCGGCTTGCGATCTTGGTCAAAAACAGTGCGGAGCACTGGTGCTATATCGGCTCGGCCGAGTATGGCTATATTGCCGTTGGCGTAACTTATGAAAGCGGTATGTGGTACTGCGACATCGCAGTTGCTGCTGAAAACACGGACAATCTTTAAGAACCATCAAGGAATTGCAGCCTCACCCAAAACGGTGGGGCTCTTTTCATATCCAAATCAAGAAAGGAAGATACCAAGATGAACAAGAAATTCACCTCACGCATCCTGTCAATGCTTTTGGCAGTGCTGATGCTCATCTCGATGATGCCGACAAGCGTCTTTGCGGCTCCGGCATCTGACATTCCGGCTGAGATGCTGGACAATGTTTTCCTCGATGCGCTGGAGTACACCGGCTACAAGGTACAGGCGCAACGGGATGACGGAACAATTTTCAAAAAGTACAGCGGCGGCGCAACTGCTTATCTCTCGAAAATCTCCTACGGGCTGAATAAGTACGGCACGGAAACCGTTGCAAAAAGCGGTACGGCAACCGGGCTCGCACCGGATATCGCCGGATTCGAGAGCAGCGGCCTTTGCTGTGCCTCTTTTGTTTCGTATGTGTACTACAACTATCTGCCGAACATTGCGGGCATTGACACCAGCAGTGCAACCCGCCCATACAATCTGCGCACCGCAACGGCATACAACGCTGCTGCGAATGCGTGGATCAGTGCCGGAACGGCGCGCCGCATCAGCTTCAGCCAGAATGCGAACGGCAACAATTTCATTCCCAGCGAAGATATCCCGATCGGCTCTCTCATCATTTTCAAGCACATCCCGACCGGAGACATCGCTCATGTGGCACTCTATGCAGGATATTATAATGGGATCCATTTCGTGACTCATGTCGGTAACGACCGCGGACCGGAACTCAGTTCCATTGTCGGCATGTCCAAGGGTGATTACCCGGAAGCCGTCGTACAGGTCGTTACGCCGGAATTCGTAGAGGCAGCCGGCAAAATCGAAGTCTATAAAAAGGATCCGAAGGGCGCAGCATTGAGCGGCGCCTATTTTATTGCCACCAACACCTCGACCGGAGCAGAATATGCCATCGGTCCTACCGACAGCCGTGGCTACGCCTGCACCAAAGAGCGGCTGCCGTTTGGCACCTACAAAATCGTGGAAACGGTTTTCCCGACGGACTACACCTATTCAGGAACCAAGGAATGGATCCGCACAGTCAGCGCTTCCAATAACGGCGTGGTAACGATCCAGGCAGTCAATGAACTGAAAAAGGGCAATATTGAGGTCTACAAAAAATCATCCGGTACCAACGAAGCCCTCAAGGGAGCCATTTTCACAGTCTATGATATGTCCGGCGCAAAGGTAACAACCATTGGGCCGACCAATGATCGTGGATATGCCAAATCCGCAGGTATTCCTTACGGCTCCTACCGAGTAGTCGAGACGACCTTCCCATTCAACTATGAGCCGGACGGTCAGACCGAATGGAAGGTCACCATTGATACCGCACACGGCAGCCTGGCAACGGTCAATGCTTATAACCGGCTCAAAAAGGGTCATATTGAGGTTCTGAAATCCGACGCCGAATCCGGAAAGGACCTCAGCGGAGCAGAATTCACCGTCTATGATCTGGCCGGTGAAGAGATTGCCGTGATCGGACCCACGGACAAAAACGGTTATGCCAAGTCCGGCGAGATCATCTATGGCGATTATATTGTGAAAGAGACCAAAGTCCCGGTCAATTACCAGCCGGACGGCGATGCGCAGTGGAAGGTAACGATCGACGATAACAGCCCGCTTATCACCCTGGACATTGCCAACCTGCGTCAGTATGGAATGGTCAAAGTCCGCAAAACCGCCGAAGACGGCTTGGTGGAGGGTCTGACTTTCCGCCTGACCGGCACCTCCGAATACGGCGAGAGCGTGGATATGACCGCTGTGACCAATGCGGTCGGTACGGCCGTGTTTGAGCGCGTCCCGATCGGTACGGACTACACGCTTTCCGAAGAGAACACCCCCGAGCGATATGTGATCCCGGAGGTACAGAACATTTCGGTCGAGTGGAATAAAGTGACCGAGCGCCAGTTTGATAATATCCTCAAGAAATGGCGTGCCGATGTCCTCAAGGTCGACGCTTCTCTCCGCAGCAATGGCGGACACGAGAATCCGCAGATGCTCTCACTCGATTCGGACAGCATTGTGGAAAATCTCGGCTATCCTTACGGGGAAACCCAGGGCGATGCCACACTCGCCGGAGCAGTTTACGGCGTTTATCGTTATGATGAACTCGTGGACACCTATGTGACGGATAAGAACGGATATTTCCTGACCGACTACTACCCTTGCGGCGAGGGGTGGAACATCCGTGAGATCACACCATCGGAAGGATATCTCCTGGATGAAACCGTCTATTGGCTCGGTGTGACGCCGGGACAGTATACGCTGGAGAAGAATACGGAAGAGTTGGATGTCTATGAGGACATCATCTTCGGCAGCCTGTATCTCATCAAACACATGGATGACGGCAGCACCGGTCTGGAAACGGTTGAGGCCGGAGCGGAATTTGAGGTATTTCTGAAAACCGCCGGTTCTTATGAAAATGCCCGGGACACAGAACGGGACTACCTGATTACAGACGAACACGGCTATGCCGGGACGAAGCAGCTTCCTTACGGCGTCTATACAGTCAGACAGACGAAAGGCACGGAGGGCTTTGATCTGGCAGCGCCCTTCGATGTTTTCATTGATAAAGACGGATGCTGCTATCAATATCTACTCAACAATGCGCCCTTTACCGGATATCTCAAGATTCAAAAGACGGATGCAGAATCCGGTCTGAGTATCCCGTATGCAGGTGCAGCATTCCAGATTTATAACCCGGACGGTACCAGAGTTACCATGCAGTATACCTATCCGGAGCTGACGGTGATCAACACCTTTTACACTAACGCGGAAGGCTATCTGATCACTCCGGAAGTGCTTCCGTTCGGGAAGGGCTACTCCATTGTGGAAGTCGAAGCCCCGTATGGCTATGTATTGAACTCCGATCCGGTCTATTTTGATGTAACCGCAAACTCGGCGACTGAGGACGGCGACATCACATTGATCGAAGTCACCCGTTCCAACATGCCGCAGAAAGGTATCATCCGTATCACTAAGACCGGCGAAGTATTCTGGACAGTCACGGAAGCGGACGGGATCTATAAACCGGTCTATGCGGTCAAGAGTCTGCCCGGCGCAGTGTTTGAGGTTCGCGCGGCAGAAGATATTTATACGCTTGACGGCGTCATGCATTACGCAAAGGGCGAGATCGTGGATACGATCACGACCGGGTCTGACGGCGTAGCGTCGAGCAAGGAACTGTATCTCGGAAAATATGAGATCCAGGAGATCACCGCGCCGCACGGGATGGTTTTGAACGGCACGATTCAGACAGTGGAGCTGACTTACGCCGGTCAGGAGGTCTCCGTTACGGAAACTGCCGGAAATCTCTATAACGAGCGCCAAAAGGTCAAAGTATCCCTGAGCAAGGTGTTGGAGCAGAATGAGCTGTTCGGCATCGGTATGAACGGTGAGCTGAAAAACATCACCTTCGGTCTGTATGCCAAGACTGACCTGGTTGCCGGTGACGGGACCGTCATTCCAGCAGGTGGGCTTATTGAGATCGTGACCTTTGATGATAACGGCATGGCGACGGTCAGTACCGACCTGCCTCTGGGCAGCTATTACCTGCAGGAACGCAGTACGGACGAGCACTACATCCTGGATGACACTCATTATGAATTCGAGTTCTCCTACGGCGCGCAGGAAACCCAGACGGTCGAGATCTCTGTCAACGGCGGCGATCCGATCAAAAACGACCTCAAGTACGGTATGATTTCCGGCCGCAAGGTCGATGAGGATGGACATGTGATCGCCGGTGCGATTTTCGGTCTGTTCCGTAATGATGAAAATGAGTATACGACTGAAAATGCGTATTTAACGGCGGAAAGCGCACAGGACGGTACCTTCAAATTTGAAAAGGTGCCCTTCGGAACCTGGGTCGTTCGTGAGATCCAGCCGGCCAAAGGCTTTGTTCTCAATGAGAAGGCATATCCGGTCACAGTGTCTGAAGACGGCGATATGGTGAACATCCAGCTGGAGAACCGGTATATCCGCGGCAACATTGAAGGTACCAAGCTCGACGAGGACGGCAATGTGATCGCCGGTTCGGTATTCGGCTTGTTCCGTGAAGGCGAAACGGAGTTTACTGAGGAAACTGCCGTGCGTGTAACGGAGTCTGACAGCACCGGTAAGTTCCGCTTTGAAGATATCCGGTACGGAAAGTGGATTATCCGTGAGCTGAAGCCGGCGACCGGGTATGTGCTCAATGAAACGCCGATCGAGGTAGAAATCACCGAGGACGGCAAAACCGTTTTCATCACCGTCGAGAACAAATTCATTCGCGGTGACATCAAAGGCTACAAGGTCGACGAAGACGGAAAGCCGGTTGTGGGTGCGCTGTTCGGCCTCTTTACGGAGGATGATACGGAATTCACAGAGGAAAACGCTGTTCTGACGGCGGTGTCCGATGCAGACGGTATCTTCACCTTTAAGAATGTGCGATTCGGGAAATGGATCGTGCGCGAGTTGAAACCTGCCGAGGGCTTCGTTCTCAACGAGACAGAGTTCCCGGTCGACATTACTACGGATGGTGCCGTAATCGAGTTCAAGGCCGAGAACCGACACATCTATGGCGCAGTCCATACGACTAAGGTCGATAAGGATTATCCTGACCATCTGCTTACCGGTGCCGTGTTCGAGGTCTACCGTGATGTAAACGGAAATCAGCAGTTCGATCCGGATGTGGATGAGCTGGTCGGTACCCTTTCGGAATGTGAACCCGGTCTGTATGAACTTGCCGAGCTGCGTTACGGTGGATACTTCCTCTATGAAAAGCAGGCGCCTGTAAACTATGTCAAGGACAACGGATACCACTATTTTGAGATCGTAACGGATGGCGAGATGGTGGAAGTTGAGAACAAAGCCGGCATTGGCTTCATCAACGACCATATGGTCGGCAATTTGAAAATCGTGAAGACCTCCTCGGACGGCCGTGTGGAAGACTTCAGCTTCCGCATCACAGGTGAGAATTACGATGAAGTTTTCACGACCGACGCAAACGGTGAGATCTTCATTGAAAACCTGCGCATCGGCAAATATACCGTGACGGAAGTTGAGGACAGCGTTAGCGCCGGGTATAAACGCCCGGATCCTTTTGAGATCGAGCTGACCGCTGATGAAACACTGACGGTCAATGTCCATAATGACAAGGTCACAACCGATCATCCGGATAGCCCGAAGACCGGTGACGATTCGCATATGGCTTTGTGGGTAAGTCTGATGCTCGCAAGTCTTGGCGTCCTAATCGGTACCATTCTTTATTCCCGCAAGAAGAAGCATCTTGCGGACTGACCAAGGAGGTAAGGCAATGAAAACAAAACTGACAAAAGGCATTCTGCTGATCCTGTCGCTGCTTTGCATTCTCTGCATTCCGGTCACACCGGTCTATGCGGCGCAGCAAGGCACGGACGGCAGCGAGCTGCAGGTGGTAAAAGCAGAACAACTGGAGATCCAGCTTGGCACATCATGGTCGGGCGTAGACTTCCAGCTCAAGACGGACGCCGGGGTTTACCCCGGCACCGTCAAGGTCGGAACGGATGGCGTGCTCCGCCTTGAGATCGGCGGCAGTTCCCAGTACATTCTGACCTGCATAAATTCCTCAACTTCGATTCCGGAACCGGAGGATACGGCAAACTCAACAGACCAGACGCAAGCTCCTGCCACAACAGAGCAAACCCCTGAGTCAAATGAGAAAGCCGCATCCAGTATCCCGACGCTGCATATCATCCTCTTTGCAGGCGGCATGGTCATTGCAATCGGCACGCTGATCGTCATGCAGATTCTCAAGAAAAAGCGTGAAAATGAGTCGACGAATGATGAGGAAGACGAGGAATAATCCCCCAGACTGAGTCTGACAGAGAAAAGCGGAAAATTTGCGATATTTTTCGCAAAATTCGGCGTGAAAGCGCTGATAAACCTTGACTTTTCGGCACTTCTCTGCTATACTATAGGCGTGGCAGGAGCTTGCGTTCAGGCTCTCGATACGTCTATGGTATGGCGTCAGACTTCGTCTCGGGAAGAGGCAAGGAATCGTTACGGATTTGCGCACTGAGCAAGTCCACAATAACGCAGGCAATTGAATATGATAGCCGGAAGGCTGCTTGAATCCATACAGTGATCATTTGTGCTGTATGTTTTAACGCAGTTCTTCCGGCTTTTTGTTTTTCTCGGAGGTAAAGTCTGAAAAAATTGGTCAAAGACAAAAGTAAAAAAGGGCATAAAACCCAAGACCGCCTGAAAGCGGTCAAAAAAGACGGTATGAAAATCAATTATCCAATAGAAGCAGGCGGCGAAATCAAGTAGCCCTGTCTTTGAAGAATAAAGACAGCTTCCTCTACAGAAACATGGCGGTGTTCGGGAGGAGTATCAGATTTTCGATAAAGTTCGGCATTGTAAGGCTCATGCTTTTTGAGAATGTTGTAGATTGCAGTCAGCAACATTCTGGCAATGGCGATGATAGCCTTCTTGTGACCCCTACGTTTCTTCAAGGCATTGTATCTTGTTGCGATTTCGGGATTATCTTTACAACGAATTGCGTTTAAAGCACACTGCACCAAAAGCGGCTTGATGTAAACGCCGGCACGGCTGATTCGAGTAGTTTTCTTCTTGCCAGCGCTTTGGTCGTTCTGCGGAGCAAGTCCCGCCCAAGAGCAAAGATGTTTGGATGTGGGAAAAGCTGACATATCCACACCGATTTCACCAATAACTGAGATTGCAGAAAAAGCAGCCATGCCCGGAACAGTACAAACGAGGTTGATTTCAGAGATGTATTTTTCGGCAGTGGAAAGAATCAGAGATTGTAGATTTGACTTACACAAATCAAGGCTACTCATGTGTTTACGTATAATGCGGAGTTTTTCAGCCTGCTCGGAACACATTGCACCGTCAACGGCTTCAAGAATTTCATCATCGGTTGCTTTCATACGTTTCGTTCTGAAAGCGGACACATCAGAGATTTTCTCCGACGGATTTGCGAGAATATGACTGATGATGTTTGAAGAAGCCTTGCCGAAAACATCTGAAAATACACTGTCAAGCTTCAAGTTTGAAACTGTCAAACAATTTTGCACACGATTCTTTTCTCCTGTGGTAAAGCTGGTAAGCTTCGTATGATAGCGAACCAAATCCCGAAGCTGACGGATATCAGCAGGAGGAATAAAACTGCCCGAAACCAAGTCATGCTTGAATATGTCTGCAATCCACTTCGCATCCTTTTTGTCGGTTTTCTTGCCACGAATTGCTTTGACGTATTTCGGATGAGCCAAAACAATCTTGCAGTCGGTTTCGAGAATGTTGTAAACGGGAATCCAATACTTTCCCGTAGATTCCATACAAACATCCTTGCAGTTGTTTTGTAAAAGCCAAGATAACAAATCTCGGAGTCCTTTGGTAAAGGTAGAGAAACGATGGCTTTTGTAAGTAGTAACTCCGTTTTCTGTGGTTGCAATACAAGCATAGACAAAATCCCTGTGAACATCTAAGCCGCAACAGATAGGGTAAACGATTTTGAGCATAATACCGTCCTCTCATTTGTATTTGAGAAAACAGGCATTGACTGACTGCTCATTGAAAAACGAGTAGTTAGTCTCTCCAAAGATAAGTCTACGGGGTTCATTGCCCCACATATTTGTGCTTGAAAGAGCAGTCGGTACACATAACTATACGGTTCAGCAGACGCTGTGCCCACTCACCTCCACGTACTCTGTAGTGTACCTGTTTCTCAAGCATATTTTAACACAAACTTTTTAATGCTGTGTTTAGACGCAAAACTTTTTCATGCTCTTTTGTGTCTTGCAGCATAGCGGAAAGGAATGGTCATAACTATGAATAAAAAAAAGAAAAGAAAGGGGTTTGACCGGGGCGGGATGCGGTGCCCCTACTGCGGCAGTCCTGTTGTGTACAGAAGTGCAGATGGGATCTACCGCGACAATTCCAGAGGGACCATGCTTTATGTGTGTTCCCGTTATCCCGAATGCGACTCGTATGTCCGCGTCCATGCCGGCACGAATATTCCGGTCGGCAGTATGGCCAATCACGAGCTGCGTACATTGCGCCGCACAGCGCACCATTATTTTGACCAGCTTTATGAATCCGGATATATGAGCAAGCAGGATGCATACCAGTGGCTGGCCGACCTGATTATGGCGCCGCTTTCCGAAGCGCATATTGGGCATCTCGGCGAGTATTACTGTAAGCAGGTGATCGAAGAAAGTAGAAAGCTCTTAGAACGGCAGAAAGCCAAAATGCGGGGGCGATATTATGCACAGAAAGGAGGCGCACTGGCGTCATGACCCTGACAGCAGAACAGCAGAAAAAAGTGGAGCAGAATATTCGGTTGGTTCAGAAAGTGATCAACGATAAGATCCACGGTCCGTATCAGTTGGGTATCTATACTTACGACGATATTTTTCAGATTGGCTGCATCGGCCTCTGCAAGGCTGCGGCAACAGACAAAGGCGGGACCTTCTCTACCTACGCCTACCGCCTAATATGGAACGAGATCTGCGATGCGCTGATCTATTCGACCAGGCGGCAGGCGACGGAGCTTTCCAGTGATACGATTCCCCTGGTTGCAGAAGAGCCGACCGTATCGATTGCAGATGTCGCAACGCAGTTGGATGTGCAGGCCGCACTCAAAGCAGCAAAGCAGGAGGCTTCGCCGTGCGTGCTCAAAGGAATCGATGCAATGATTCAGATGGCCGAGGGGCGCTCCAGCAAGGAAATCGGAAATGAATTAGGTGTGTCTGCCAATCTTGTTTGTGCATGGGTATCCAAGGCGAGAAAATATCTGAAAAGCCGGCCGGAAATATTAGCGCTGGCAGAAATGTAATAAGTAATAGGGACGCTGAGAAACATCATCTCAGCGTCCCATTTTTTGTTTTCGGAGGTACATATGAAAAAAGACAATAAGTTATGCCAAGTACTGATCCCACTTTCCATAGCTATTACAGTAATCGTTTTATTCCGATGCGTGCTCTTCATCGGCTATGTGTCGACCGCTTCTATGGAACCGACTTTAAAAACGGATAGCCTGCTTTTCGGGATTAGAATTGTTGACTCTATTGAAGTCGGGGATATTATCGTCTTTCGGCATGATGAGAAGTTGCTTGTAAAGCGAGTCGCCGCCGTCGGCGGCGATATGATCGAACATAACGGTCAGACATTGGCAGTGCCCAAAAACCACTTCTATGTGCTCGGAGACAATACTGGACATTCCTATGATTCAAGGTATTGGGCGGAACCATTTGTGAAATCGAAGGATATCGTGGCAAAAGTATGCGCTAAGTGAAAGCTGTAATACTCCGCTGGTATAAGCAGAGCTTTTTGCACTCTGTGTTCACCAATAATTGAACTGCCGTGCCATTATCAGCATGAACGAAATCCATATAATTATATATGGAGGTGAACATGGCATGCAGATACAAAATGAAGCCCTCGGAAAAATCATTAAAGAAATGCGGAGCAGGTGTGGCTTAGGAATTAAGGAGTTGGCTGCACGGGTCGGAGTTTCAGAGCGATACTTATACAGGATCGAGAACGAGGGCAAAGTACCGAAGTTTGAAGTCCTCAAAAAGCTCGTCCGGGAGTTAGCCATTGATGCGAACGCAATCTTCTACCCCGAGAAGCCGTCCAAAGATTTCGAGATGGAAGATCTCGTCCGTATGCTTTACAACTGCGATGACCGTTCTATGAAAATCATTAGGGCAACTGTGAAGGCCGCATTGGAAAGCAATAATAGCAGTGCTGATACCATTGTTTTTGATGAGAATAATTGAAAATGCAGGGTTTAACCCTGATTTAATGCTCTTTCTTGCAAAATAACTCGAAATATGATATATTAAATATAGCAATATACGCTGAAATACACTTTGGAGGTTCAGATATGAACAAAACAGAATTTGTTGCTGCGGTTGCAGAGGCTGCCGGCGCAAGCAAGAAAGACGCAGAAAACATCATTAATGCAACCCTCGCACAGATCGAAAAAGTGCTTGTTGCAGGCGACAAGGTACAGTTTGTCGGTTTCGGCACTTTTGAAACCCGTGAGCGTGGAGAGAGAACCGCAAAGAATCCCCGTACCGGCGAGGCGATCACCGTTCCGGCAGCTAAGGCTCCGGCATTTAAAGCAGGCAAGGCTCTCAAGGATGCCGTCAATAAGTAAACAGAATTATAAAGCAAAAGGCACAGCTATCATTTCGATGGCTGTGCCTTTTTGAATATCTATCTTTTATTGCACATTACCGAGGCGCAGAACATACCGTCCTTTACTTCAAAGCGGCAGACACCGCCGTACTGCTCGGCAATGCTTTTTACCGACTGTGTGCCGAGTCCGCGTCCCTTGTGCTTGGTCGAGAGAAATTCATTATCTGTTGTGCGCCGGAGCGTTCCGGTAAAGGTGTTATCGACCGTGACGCAAAGCGTGCTGCCTTTGAGCATTGCTCGAATATCGATTTTCCGGTCATCGCCCGACTCCTCTTTGCAGGCGTCTATGGCATTCTCGATCAGGTTGCCGAACAGGACGGAAATATCGGTATCCGAAACGAAAATATCGCCGGGGATATCGGCTTGGACAATGTAGTCTATATCATTATCCTTCGCCTGCTGTGCGAAATAAAGCAATACGGCATTGGCGGCAGGATTCTCGCAGAAACGAATGAGCGAATCGTCCGGCAGACTGTCGTTATAGCCGTCGAGATATTTTAGTAATGCGTCAAGCTCTCCCTTGCTCACATATTCGCGTATAAGCGAGATATGATGCCGCACATCGTGTTTGGCACGGCGGGCGTCGGTGATTTTTTCCTGTAGATTCTCATACTGCACCGCCTGCATAGAGAGCTGATGATTTTTCTCTTTCAGCTCCAGCGTTTTGTTCTGCTCCAAAATTAAGCGGGTCACGACATAGTAGATCAGAATCGCTCCCACATTGATGATAAACAAAAACAGAGTGTTCTTCGGACGCAGCGCAATTTCCAGCGCCGAACGGGAAACAACGCTGTATATTGCAAAATACCATACGATATAGAAGGTTGCGGGAATCAACCACAGATACCGCCACTCAAAGCCGGACGGTTCTTTTTCCACTGCCGGAGTGAATACGGACTTCATATAAAGAAAGATCGGCACAGAGAGAATGATTTCAACAGCAAAGAGCATCAGCGAGAACGACCAGCGGTAGCTCTGCATAGCCAATGCCGGAAACAAAATTCCCTCGAGGCATTTTGCGGAGATTACGGCAAAGTTGGCAAGATTAGAGAGCATCAGCAGCGTGAAAAGCGTTTTGCCAAAGTGCTTCTTCACAGCAAGAAAATAGAAAGCGGCATACAGCGCCGTGCTGAGCGCACTGGCGATTGCGGCATGATTCCCGGGAACAAAGCTGACCCATGCACCGAGCAGCACCTGAATGACAGACAGCAGTCCGATCAGAATTCCGGTAACGCCTCTTGAAAATCGCAGACTGTGCCGGAACGGATAGAGCGCCAGAGCAAGAAACGGCAGAAAGTTCAGCAGCGAATATACGATGATCTCAATGAACCGATAAACAGGCGGCATCACCGTTTGCCTCCTTTACGCAGCTGCTCAAACAGGAAGGATGAATAGGCATCCGTCACCTCTTTTGCCTTGCGGCGGCTGATGGGAATAAGGCTGCCGTTGCTCATGGTAAAGGTGTCTGCGTTCTGTGCGTCGACCTCGTGAAAGTTGATGATCAGCCCTTTCGACGGGATAAAGAAATACGGATAGCCGCAAAGCAGCGCTTCGATTTCCGAAAGGTTTGCCCGCAGGATAATATCCTTGCCGTATTTGCAGTGCAGCGTCGTATAATGTGCGGCGTAGTCTGCATAAATGATATCGCGCAGTACGACGCTTTTGCCGTCAGGCAGTTGTATTGTTCGTTCCTTTTCGACTTGGGCAAGATCGATGCGGTCAAGCATTGCTTTGACACGCTCCCGGTCAAACGGCTTGTGCAGATAGTAGCAGGCATTTACCTCGTAGCTCTCGCTGGCAAACTCATTGCTTGTGGTGCCGAATGCGATACGGACATCGCTGTCCGTTTTGCGTATTTCCCTTGCCACATCCATGCCGGTGAGCTTGTCCATGAAAATATCCAGCACGATCAGTTCAAAAGCGCCGGGCTGCCAAGTTTGCAGAAAATCCTCTCCGCTTTTGAAATATGTAAGCTCGGCAGACGAACCGAGCAGTTCACCGAAATATGTTTGCAGACATTCATACATCCGTATGTCGTCGTCAACGATTGCGATTCTCAAAACCAAAACTCCTCTTTATGCTATACGGTCGGGTACTACTCAACTGCATTTATTATACCACACAATTGTAAAAAACAAAGCGTCAATCCCTAAATGATTACCGCTTGAGTCCTTTTTTGACCGCTTGCGCCAAACCGATTGCGGAAAGCCTTAATATCAGTTATGATATTTATGTATAAGTATGCCTGCGAGGAGGTGCCATATGAGGTTGATTCTATACGGAACTGAAACGGACAGAGATGAGTTTATGTGCTCTGTTACTGCTTTGCCGGACCTGCGTTACCGTAAAATGCAGGTAACAGACTATCCGGATTATGACAGCTTTATCACAGGACTCGGAGAAAGCCCGCCGGACTGCATCGTGATAGCGATGGACGGTGCGGACGGTATGGAGGGCGTGATCGCCGCCAAAAGCGTTTGCAAAGATGTCCCGGTGCTGTGGTTTTCGGATGACAACGGATTCGGCGTGCAGTCCTACAGGCTCGGCTGTGCGTATTTTCATAAAAAGCCTGTTTCCCCGCAGGTCCTCTCTGCGGCGATTGCAAGATGCGTGTAAAGGAGTAACGAGATGAACACAAACATGACACTGGAAAAACGGATACTTTCCGTGCTGCTGACGGTTATCATGGTATTTTCCATGGTGCCGCTATCGGTATTTGCGGCGGACGGCAATCAGGCGTCTGTTACCGTAAACAAAACGGAAACCGAGTACGCCACCATTCAGGAGGCATTTGATGCAGCGAAGAAGCTTACCGAACCCTGTACGGTCAAGGTGCTGCAAAGCTTTAAGGGCAGCATGGTCCTTGGGGTAACCTTCACCGCCGAGGATAACTGCGATATTACGCTTGATGTCAACGGCTTTGATATGTATAATCGCAATACCAGAGATCAGGCATCGGCAAGCATGTTCACCTTTGAAAAGGGTACAAACGCCCACCTGACCGTGGTAAACACCGCCGAAAACAGGGAGACTTACGGCGGTATTTTCTACTATCCGAACGGCACCGACATTTCAAACAGCGTGTTTCATATGGAGGGCGGAACGCTCACCATCGAAGATGTCGGCGGCGACGGTATCAAGAACAAAACCAGCAACTACGACAAAATCTCGGGCAGCATCCTCTATCTTGACGGCGGAAATGTTACCATAAACGGCAGCAAATTCGGCGAAGAAAACAGCATTGTGCCCCTTTATGTAAAGAGCGGAAATCTGACCGTAAACGGCGGCACATTTATCACCCAGCAGGGCAATGCTTTGCGTATAGCAGAGGGATTCGACGGCAAGGTCAACCTGTCGGGCGGTAAGTTTTCCAGCACCTTTACAAGCTCCGATTTGGATAAAATGGGGAACTTCGTTCAGGTTTACAGCATTCCCAGCATTCTGCGTGAGGACGGCGGCAAGGTAGACGATCTGCTTGCAAAGGGCTATGTATATCAAAAGAACGACGACGATGAAAAGAACTCCGAGACGGCACTTTACCGTGAGATTTCGGTCGTACCGGAACCCGGCGTGAAATACATTGCGGCGGACGGCACCGAGCAGAGCTGCACGGAGTACACCGAGCTTACCGAGTCTACCGATGGATCCACAGGGTTGAATGGTTGGTACGTTGTCAAGGGAACCGTCAATAAGGAAGGCCTTATCGGTATTGCCAGAGGCAAAACCTTGAACCTGATCCTTTGTGAAGGAGCAACACTCAACCTGCAAAAAACCTTGTATTTGATGGGTGGCGCAACGCTTAATATTTACGGGCAAAACGGCGGTACCGGTACACTGATTGTCAAAGGAACAGCCGGTGTTCGTCAACCCGGCATCGGTATTATGCATAATACTGCCGGCGGCAGCGCCAGCGTAAATATTTACGGCGGTACCGTCACCGCACAAACGGATAACGGCGCGCAGCCTATCGGTACAAACCCTGAACTTATGCCCTACGGCAAGGTTACTGTTACCATTGCTAAAGGCCTGAAATGTGTTAAGACCGACGACCAAAATACGGCGTATGCCTACGATAATACCGACGGTACGTCGATCACCATTACCAAATGCACCGAGCATAAATGGTCATACACAAACATAACAAACGATACCCACGACCGGACCTGCGACCTTTGCGGTACAGCAGAAACCGGTGTTGCACATACAACGGCAAGATATCAATACATCCGTGCAGACATACACCGCCTGATTTGCGCTTGCGGGAAAGGTTACAGTACAGAATATCACATGTATACCTATGCCCCCAACAGCGACGGTTTGACCCACACGGCGACATGTAAATGCGAATATTCGGTAGACGATATTGCACATACCTATAAAGGCGAAGACGAAATTTGCATCTGCGGTGCGGTTCATTCGGCAACATACGACGGAAAGAAATATGCATCACTGCAAAGCGCCATTGACGCCGCCGCACCTGTCGGCGGTACGGTAACCCTTGCGCGGCAGGTAAATGAAAATGTTGTCAGCACCGATGGTACGGTCACAATTGACCTGGGCGGTAACAGATGGAGTGGCTATATTGATGATTGGGGGAGCATTGTTCCTCTGACCGTAAATGGCGGCAGCGTTACCTTGAAAAACGGAAATCTCTTCCAGTGGTGGTCCAGCTCCAGCGCCCGAACCGGCATTATGATAAACGGCGGAAGTGTGACGATAGAGGAAGATGTCCGTGTCATGGGCGGTGTGCCTAAAAGGGACGTTTTGTGTCCTTCTATTACGCTGAACGGCGGCACCCTTATCCTGAAAGAGGGCGCGGTTCTGCTGACCGGCTTGCAGGTGCCGGATGGCAAGGTACTTGCTGACTATCTGCCCGAGGGAACGGCCTTTGTAAAGTGCAGTTATGATAACAGCAGTGACACCGTGACCGTCTCCGACCCGCAGGAGTTTGTTCCCGATGTTTATACGGCAAACAAGATTACCGAGGGAATGGTGATCGTTTCCCATACCCACGATTTTGGTGGCGGCACGGCCTGCCCCTGCGGCTTTAATTGCGACCACGGCGTGGTGGACAGTGCTACGGGTAAGTGTGAAAACTGCGGCACGCAGGTATATATCGCAATAGTTACAGACACAGACGGTTCATACGCAAGCTTTGCATCCTTTGACGACGCATGGATTGCGGCAGTCTCAAACGAAGGCTCAACGCTGAAACTGCTCTGCGATATAACTCTTAACAAGGCGGAAAACGGTATCATTGCGCAGTCCGGCAAATTTACCCTTGATCTCAACGGCAAAACCGTCAGCGGTGAAATTACAAATCAGTTGCTTACTGTCAGCGGTACGGCGGATATCACAATCCGAAACGGAAAACTGATCAATACATTCAACAAGGATCAAACGGATATAAACAAGTCATGTGCCAACGCTTTGGCAATTGACGGCGGAACTGTAACCTTGGACGTGGTAGAACTAACTGCCGGTCATGGATTTGAAGGCGCCCGTTCCTGTGCGGCTTATATTTTCAGCGGAAGCCTTACGGTGGTAAACGGAACCTTTATAGGGCTATTCGGCGTGGCTGATGTGTGGGGAGCGCATCCTTCGGTAAAAATCACATCGGCAACGCTGCATGACGGAATTTACTATGATCGTACAGGTATCACCGCCATTGATTATGCAGGGCTGAAAGCGTTTTTTGCCGACGGAAGTATGCTTTTTGATAAGGACGGAAAGTATATTGATGTCGAAGATGAAGCATATTGGCGGATTGACGGAGAGGGAGAAAACACGTATGTCTCCTTTGGCTACAGTGAAGAATGCGTTATCAAGCCGCACACCCACGATACATATGTTGACGGCAAGTGCGCAGAGTGCGATTACGCCTGCCCTCATGACAGCGGCATAAACGACCGTGAGGCGGGCTACTTTGAAAAGGCGATCTGCTCGATCTGTCATTGCGAATACGGCGATTTTGCGCCCGACACCACGGCACCCACGGGCGAAATCAAGGTAAAAGATCGCACATGGTGGCAGAACATTCTCAATGTTATCTCATTCGGTCTGTTGTTCAGTGAAGAGGTCACAGCTGAAATAACTGCCACAGACGACGGCTACAGCCAGGCAGGATATAACCCCGATGAGCACGCTGTTAAGATCGAGTATTTTATCAGCGAAACTGCGCTCAGCGAAGAAGAGGTAAAGGCTCTTGCGTTCAAAGAATACACAGACCCGATCGATCTTACCGATGATCAGCGGTATGTTATTTATGTGCGCTTGACCGACTATGCAGGCAACATTGCATACGCTTCAAGCGAAGGCTTTGCGATTGATACGACTTCACCTGTTGTTGAGGTTTACACTTATGCTAACGGTCAGACCAAAGGATGTTCAGACGGTCAGCGGGCGGAAGTCTGCGGCGACACACAAATCAATTTTATCGACGATAATTTTGACACAGCATATAGAACGATAGACGGAGAAAAGGATAAGATATGGAGCAGTCCTTTTCTTGTGGCTGCTTCGGATACCGATCGCACCGAACGGTGGATCACATTTGAGGTGCACGATAAGGCAGGCAATATTTCGACGGTTGAGGTCTATGTGCACAAGGACCATTCCTTTGACGAGGAGACCGGCGTATGCGCATACTGCGGATATCAGGCTGCCGTATTGATCAAATGCAGCAATGATAATAACGAGGAAGCGTTTGTATCAGGCGGCGGCTTGGATGAGACAATGCGTAAAGTGGATGAGAATAGATTCGACCGATTCTACCTGAAGCTTTACGGAAATGTTGAAAAAATGTCCGGAGTCGGGGCGTATGGCAGTACGAGCAAAAAATTGACATTTGATTTGAACGGCTACACAATTTCTAATCCTTCGAGTGTTGACCCTGATTCCGTGGCTGCCCTATTCTATGTCGCGGGCGATATTACATTCGTAGGCAATGGTGCTATGAATGCGGATGTCATGGTGGACGGAGGTCCGCTGACGATCGACGGCGAATGCTCCTTCCAAAAACTGGAACATAAGCGCGGCACACTGACGGTCAACGCCGGTTCCTTTGAATCACTTATCATTTCCAAACCTGATGTAAATTGGTCATACACAAGAGAAACTGCGCTTTACGGCGGACATTACGGCGAGGTAAAGATCGTCGATATCGAAGGACTTACCTGTGCCGATCTGCTCGCCAGGGGCTACCGCTTTGAAGGTCTGACTCTTGAAGAGGCAAAGGTAACGGAGCTGAAAGATGCCACCATCGTTGCCTGCGATCATGCAGATATCGGTAGTGACGGCATCTGCCCCGACTGCGGAATGGAGTTTTTCCTCTCTGTTGAAGCAAACGGAACAACAAAATTGTTTGAAACATTTGAAAGCGCTATCCGCTATGCCGAGCAGAACGACGGCTGCACCGTGAAGCTTTTGAAGGATATTACCGTTGCGGGCACGAGTTCCATGGTATCACACTATCGTCTCGCCCTTACCGAAGGCTCGTATACTCTTGACCTTGCAGGAAAAACGCTGACGGTCGGAGCGGTGGAGGGCAGCTATCTGACGGTCAGTGTCGAGTGTGATCTCACGATCTCCGACTCCGTCGGAGGCGGCAAAATCGTCGGCGAAACGGGCGTGGAAGCGATCGAGGTCAGGGGAAAGCTGACGGTCTCCGGCGGCGACTTTACGGAAATCTACAAAATAGAAGCCTACGGCGCCGATAGCCTTGTGCTTGAGGGCGGCAGCTTCAAAATGGTAAGCAGTGCGCAGAGCGCCGAGGCGGTCTCGCCTCTGAGCTATCTTGCCGAGGAGCGCGCCTATCAACTGACAACCGGAGACAACCGGTATGCAAACGAAAGCGATGTTGTGCGTGATACGGTCGGCACGATGACCACGTGCTATATCAGAAATGTCTCTGTGGTGTCGGCGCCTTTGAAATTCCATGGTCAGCCTCGTGACGACATCTACTATCTCACTATGCCGAACTACGAAAAGTGGGCCATTTTTACGTTTTTATACAGCGGCGGTTATCCGTCAAAAGGGGACATCGCCATTACCGGTGAAAGGACAGACGGAACGGTCGTGTATACAAACACGGTCAAACCCACAAGAATTTTCCAGGATGGCATTAATCTCTGGGATTTCACTACGGAGGATTCCGGGCAATACCGCATCAAGCTGGAATACAACGGCTATGTGCTCTATTCAAATACTTTTACAATCACTATGGCAGTGTGCGAGCACCCGGGCTATGACGAGTATAACAAGTGCTCCCAGTGCTACTGCGACCTTGCGGCGGCTATTGTAAAAGACGGCAAAACGAGCGGATATGTGACCTTTGCGGACGCTCTTGCGGCGGCGCAGACCGATGAAAACAAAGGCTGCACACTGAGGCTGCTTGCCAATGTGAAGGGCACGGTTGATGTTGACACCGGTGACTTTGGCATCGATCTAAACGGCAATATCGTCGGTGGGCTTAAGGTGAAAAAGTCCGCAAAGGTGAACATTTCCGGCGGCACGATCAATGGAGGGGTCACTGTCGCCAAGGCAGCACAGCTGACTGCGTCAAACACCCTCTTTGCAGGTGCGATCAACTGCGTTGGCAGCGGAGATTTCAGAAACTGCATTTTTATGGGTGCTGTATCGTCAAAAGGCGGCAGCAGCATGAAGCTTAATTCCTGCGAGATAAATGGTGCTCTTTCGGTCAGCGGCAATGTTGAAGCCGAGGCGTGTATCATAAGCGAGACGGTTACCGTCAACAACGGCGGAAGCCTTAAATCCGCAGGCGGCACTTACGGCAATACTGTTAAAGTACAATCGGGCGGAACGCTTGAAATTATCAGCGGTACATTTGACAAAAAGCTCACCGCCGAGGCGGGCAGTAAGCTTATCGTTTCCGGCGGCTCATATGCCGAGGTCGGAGCTGAAAATAATGTTGATTTCACTCTAAGCGGCGGCGAATTTACCAATATCACCGTTAACGGTCAGCATCTTATCGACTGCCTTGCGGAGGGTAAGGCTTTTGAGGATATGAACAACGGCTTTATCATTGACGGTCGTGTGGGTATTGCAGGGAATGTTAAGGTCGTAGACCATACTCACACCTGTGTTTGGAAAACCGATACCCACGAAAAGCTCTGCGGCTGCGGCTATGTGGAGGCTGTCGACACCGAAGCGCCGGTCATTTCCGGCATTGATCCGGAGAATAATCACTACGGCTCGCTGGAGTTCACCGTTACCGATGAAAACGACTTCACCGTGTGGATGGACGATGAGGAGATCACGCTTGTAAACGGGAAATATACCATGGAGCCGGACAACGAGACGCATTTGATCACAGCGACCGACGTTGCAGGCAACACGGTCAGCTTCCGCTTCGGACTCTTTAAGATTTACAATGTCACGCTTCCTACAGGCGCAGGCTATATGATATTCCATTCAGACGGGCTCGCTGTCAGACACGGCAACAGCTTTAGCTTTATCGTGCAGTTCAACAACGGTTATTCCAAGACTGAGGACTTTAAGGTACTTGTGAACGGTAATAAACTTGACGAGTGGGACTCTGATGCAAACAGCGCTTCCTTTGCGATTCGAAATGTAAGCGAAAACCTCGTTATTACCGTTGAGGGCGTTGCGGATATTACCGCACCCGAGGTAGAGGTCAGCATTCGCGGAAACAGCTTCAAGGAATTCCTGAACCGAATCACCTTCGGGCTGTTCTTCAAGCAGACGCAGACGGTGGAAGTGAAGGCTCACGATTTCTGCAGCGGAATTAGAAAGGTTGAATACCTCCTGTCCGAAACCGCATTTGCGGATAAGGATGCGATTACCGGCAACTGGACAGAGCTGACGCTTAATGACGACCGTAAGGCATATTTCAGCATTGAGCCGAACCAAAAGGCGTTCGTCTATGTCCGTGTGACGGATCAGAGCGGCAATATTGCCGTCGTCAACACCGACGGCGTGGTGCTCTACACCGATGCCGAGGCGGTCACAGGTGCGCAGAACTTCACCATGGATTCCGGACGGGATGTGCTCTATGGTCTCAAACTGAACGGCAACTCGATCCTTGCGGTTTATAACGGCACGGAGGAAATTTACGAGGTTACCGGTTACTCTTTGATCGAGAATGGTGCGAACTGTGTGCTTACGCTGAAAAACAAGTATCTTCGTACACTTGCGGCGGGCGAATACACCATCCGCCTGACAATCAAGCCGATGGGTGAAAATTATGCGGACAGCTCCGGCAATGATGCTCCTGCAGATGTTGTTATGAAGCTGACCGTCGAAAAGAAGGCTCCGACGCTCGACCATACGCCGAGCGACGGAAAGATCTACGACGGAAAGCCGATAGGCAAGCCGACCCTCAATACCGATTCCGACGGAGCTCTGACATTTGAATACAAGAGAGCGGATGAGGAAGATACGGCATATACGACCGAAGCACCGAAGAATGTCGGAAAGTATACGATCCGTATCACCACAGCCGAGACGGATACCTTCAAGTCAGCTTCCTCGACAATGGAATTTGAGATTCAGCCGAAAGAGGTTACGATCTCTGATGTCAAGGTTGCTGATAAGACCTATGACGGTACGACGAATGCGACCATTACAAATGCAGGAACACTGTCGGTAAACTATGACGGAGATAACCTCGCAATCGTAATCGGAAAGGCAGCCTACGACAACAAGAATGTCGGTACCGATAAGGCGGTATCCTTTACCGGATTTGAGCTTTCCGGCTCGGCGGCAGGCAACTACAAGCTGATCGCACAGCCGGAAAGCACGACTGCCGATATCACCGTGAAGGAAATTACAATCAACGGTGCGACCGTGGAAGGCTCCAAGGTTTATGACGGCACGTCCGAAGCAAAGATCACAAATGCAGGAACGCTGTCCGACAATTACGACGGCGAGAACCTCACGATCGTTGCAGGTTCCGCAGCCTACGACAACAAAAATGTCGGCACAGGCAAAACGGTAGCCTTTACCGGATTTGCTCTGGCAGGCGATGCAGCAGCAAACTATAAGCTGATTGCACAGCCTACAGATACGACCGCTGATATTACCGTCAAGGAAATCACCATTAACGGAGCAGCGGTTGAGGCAAGCAGGATCTACAACGGCACGACCGACGCAAAGATCACGAACGCAGGTACACCGTCTGTAAACTATGACGGCGAAAACCTCAAGGTGGCAGCCGGTAAAGCTGCCTACGACAATAAGAATGTCGGCAAGGGCAAGGCGGTAATGTTCACCGGTTTTGCGCTTGAAGGTGATGCTGCGGCAAACTATAAGCTGACTGCACAGCCCGATGCTGTAACTGCGGATATCACGGTCAAGGAAATCAAGATCGTGGATACGGCAGTCGAGACCTCCAAGATCTATGACGGCAGCCCCGATGCCAAGATTACGGAAAAGGGCACATTCGACGGACTGATCAACGGCGACAAGGTTGATATCGTCACCGGTAAGGCTGCCTATGACGACAAGAATGTCGGCAGCGGCAAGACGGTCACATTCTATGAGTTTGCCCTTTCGGGAGACGATGCGGCAAACTATGTGCTGGCGGCTCAGCCTGCAAACACTACGGCAAGTATTTCTGCCAAGGAGCTGACAATTGCCGACCTCAAGGTCAAGGATAAGCAGTATGACGGCAAAAACACCGCCGCAATCGACGGAACGCCTACGCTTGTGGGCGTGGTCGACGGCGATGTGCTGACGCTCATAAACGGCGTTCCGACCTTTGACAGCGTGAAGATCGGTAAAAACATTGCTATCAGCTTCACCGCATTTACGCTTTCCGGTGACCGTGTGACTGTCGGCAATTACACGCTCACGCAGCCGAGCGGCATTACGGCGAATATCGTTGAGTATGTGGCTGACGGCAGCGAATACGGCGTGAACTCCAATGACTGGCTCAACAAAGACTTTGTCATCACGGCAAAAGATGGCTATAAACTCAGCCTGACCGACACGGCAAACGGCGAGTGGGTAGATTCCCTTACCGCATCGGATGAAACCGGAAACGGCAAGCTGATCTTCTATGTGAAGAACACCGAGACCGGTATCATCTCTGCGGCAGTGACCGAGAACTACAAAATCGACAAGACCGCGCCGACCGGTGAGGTTAAGCTCAACGAGCGCACGGCGTTCCAGAAGTTTATCAACACGATCACTTTCGGTCTGTTCTTCAAGGACGATGTCCATGTCAAGCTGACGGCGACGGATGAGGCTTCCGGTGTGAAGTCCGTGATGTACTTCAAATCCGACAGAATCCTCACGGATGAAGAGGTTCGCGCAATCACCGACTGGACAGATAACAGCGACTTTGACATTGAGGCAAAGGATATGGATAAGTTCGTTATCTATGTCCGCATCGAAGACAATGCCGGAAATGTCACCCTCATCGGCTCGGACGGTGCGACCTTTGATACCACCGCACCCGAGATCGTCGGTGTCGAGAATGACAAGACCTACTATGTGACCAAAAAGGTCGCGATCGACGACGAAAACCTTGCATCGGTCACGCTGAACGGTGAGACCGTCGAAGATGTATTCACTCTTGTCGGCGACAAGGATGCTACCTATGTTATCCGCACAGAGGATAAGGCGGGCAATGAGACCGAGTACACGGTCTATATGAAGCCGATCTCGTCCATCACCGATGCTATCTCCGCCATCACGGCAGATAATGTCAAGTCAAGCGACGCAGAGACAATATCCTCTGTCGAAAGACAAATCCTCGACATTGCCGAGGCGTTTGACGATGGCGAATCCACCGACGATGAGTGGAACAAGCTGACCGCGGCGGCTGCAAAATGCAAGGATCTGAATAAGCGTATTGCAGATGTTGCAGACGAAATCTCCCGTCTGACCGATGCCGTGAACGGCTATGACATCGACAAGGTGACAAGCGACGACAAGGCGGATGTTGAGAAGCTGATTGCTGATATTGACACCCTGCTTGACGGTGACAACCTGACGGATACCGAAAGAGCTGCTCTTGAAGCTCTGAAGGGCACGGCACGGGCGCTCCTTGACCGCATTGCTGCGGCGAAGGACGCTGCCGAGGCCGATGAGATCAAGGCTGTTGACGGTATCACCAAGGACAATGTGAAGCTTGAAGACAAGGAAGCCCTTGAAAAGGCAGACAAGGCTCTGGCGGGCGCTCTGCGTGACTTTGACGGCAACTACACCGAAGAAGAGAATAAGGATCTTGAAACCAAGCTTGAAACCGTAAAAGCGGCACTGGCCGCCATCGGCAATGCCGAAAAGGTGGCTGAGGAGATCGGCAAGCTCCCCTCGGCAGACGACGCAAAACTCAGCGACAAGAGCGAGCTTGACCGCGTAAAGAAGCTCCTTGAAGGGCTTACCGAGAACGAGAAAGCTATGCTCGGCAAGGACGCTTTGGGTAAGGTTGATGCTTTGGCTGAAAAGATTCAGAAGCTGACGGAAAAGGCCAACTCTCCCAAGACCGGAGACACAAGTAATATGGCTCTTTGGATCGCCCTGCTCTTCATCAGCGGCGGCATTGTGACCGGAACTACGGTCGTAAGCAAAAAGAAAAAGCGCTCCGTGAAATAACGGACGGCGGGACAGTCAATTGATTTGCGGCTGTCCCGCTTTTTTTACATCTTTTCTCGAACAGTCCTTGAATTCGTCACAATTCTATGTTATACTAATCGTAACCGAACGGTCGGTACTTATAAAGGAGCGAAGCAACATGAAAACAACCGAGCAACAGCACAACGCACGCAAGCGCGAAATGATGGAAAAGTGCTTTGAGTGTTATGCTGAAAACGGGCTGACGGGCACGGGGATCAAAGCGTTGGCCGACGCGTGCGGATGCACAAAGGCAAATCTTTATTCGTATTTTAAAAACCTTGATGAACTGATCATCGAGTCAACGGCATACTGTATGGAAAAGGTCGAGGACGACTTTATGGAGATGGCGCCCACCGACCCCAAGGATG
>ERZ779840.602-NODE-602-length-40514-cov-4.147829_pt1 | contig 40514 bp, 33 predicted proteins | sample MGYA00511561_ERZ779840 | MGnify/ENA primary metagenome ERZ779840 (study PRJEB29588, sample SAMEA2162036) | human gut metagenome | biome: human gut; feature: human-associated habitat; material: faeces | place: Denmark | collected 2008/2010 ...
GGAGTCCCTGACGCAGGCGGCGCGCTACGAGCGCAGCGAGGTCCGTCAGGGCTATTCCCTTGAGGGGCTTGCCGGTGATGAACCCTTATGGGCAGGTACCGACCCTATACCAGACACTTAAAAATGAATTATCGAAAAGCGGCACTGCCGCATTTTTTCGCTGCTGAGATGTTTTACATATGATATTGACAGCGATGTTTATATGATCCAGGTGCTCCTGACTGCCAATTATCTGGAAAGAATATCGTGCTTGGTTTATAAAGGTGCTGACGGAAATTATAAAAAACTATCTGCGGCAAAATACAAAAAAGGCATTTTTGAGAGTTATGCGGAATCTCCTCAGGAAGTTTACGAAAGAGTACAGACATACGGAGCTTCAGAAAACCGATTGGTGCAAACGGTCACAACTACTGCACAGTCACCTTTGACCCGGCGGACGGTATGAGCGAGCATGATTGGGACGCGGGAAAGACAACGATACCGGCGACCTGCACGACATCGGGTGAAAAGAAATATACCTGTACCGAATGCGGCTTTGAAAAAAACGAGACGATTGGTGCAAAGGGCCATCACTATGGTGAGGCGTGGCAGCGCGTTGCGACACATCATTGATATTTGTGCAGCAACTGCGATGCGAAAGCGCCTTACGATGCACATACCGGCGGCACGGCCACCTGTAAGGACAAGGCAGTGTGCGAGCTCTGCGGAGAAGCCTATGGGGAGCTTGATGCTAAGAATCACGCAAACCTTGTGCATGTCCCCGCAAAGGCGGCAACCAAGACCGCTGAGGGCAATATCGAGTATTGGTACTGCGACGGCCGCGGCAAGTATTACAGCGAAGCTGGGGCGTCCAAGGAGATCACCGAGGCGGAAACCGTAATCAAGAAGCTGCCGAATACACTTCGGGCCGGCGAAACAGCAGACTTATGTTGCGGATCGCACTGCTGTTCATCAGCGGCGTTGCTGTCATCGGTATAACGGCAGTTGGAAAAAAGAAATAAAGCTCAGCAAAGTAAGAAACATATAACGGCAAAGCGGTGGGGCGATTGATCGAGCCTGACACTTGCTGATGTGTTTTACGCTTTATACATTTATAGTAAGGCAAGAAGTAAAATCGCTTTCAAAAAGTGTCCATTGCCACTTCGGAAATTGTATTGAACTTCGATTCTGTATATGATATAATTTTAAACATGACATGAGGAGAAGCTACGGGATACCGGAGAAGGAAATCAAACTCCGACAGAGTTTTTGTTGCGGTTGGTTCCGCAGAAAGGAGCAAATCAATATGCAAAAAGCAACCATAAAAACCAAGCTGCTGACAGCACTGCTCACGCTGTGCATGCTGCTGTCTCTGGTGCCGATGTCGGCATTTGCGGCAGATTCGACAGTCAGCAATGAAACGGAACTGACGGCGGCACTGGAAAATGCGAACTGCTCGGAAATCAAGTTAGGAGGCAACATTGAGACCGTCAAGAAACTCAGTGTTGAGCGCACCGTGACGCTGGACCTGAACGGATACACCCTGAGCCGTAGTTCGACAGAGGAGGATATCGTCCGAGTACGCAGCAGCGGAAGCCTGACAATAAAGGACAGCGGCATCGGCGGAAAAATTGATGGGCAGAATAAAAACTGCGGATTTGATGTCAATGGAGGCACGCTGATCCTAGAGAGCGGCAGTATCGTGAACTGCAAGACCGACGGTGACGGCGGCGCAGTGGATGTTTCCAACACCGGTGTAACGGAAACGCCGATTAAGTATGGCAAGTTCATTATGAACGGCGGCGCCATCATGGATTGCAAAGCCAGCGATGATGCCGGCGCGGTGGACATTGGCAGCGGCTGCACTTTCATTATGAATGGCGGCACCATCGGTAATTGCAGAGCCGACGATGACGGCGGCGCGGTATTTATTAAGCAGCGCGGCACCTTTGAGCTGAACGGCGGTGTCATTCAGAATTGCTCTGCCGGTACCAACGGCGGCGCGGGGAATATTTACAAGGACGGCCGCTTCACCATGACCGGCGGTACGATAAAAAGCTGCAAGGTAGATCTGGGCGGGATCGGCAATGCGGTGTACGGCAGCAACGACAAGGCCGTGGTCACCATGACCGGCGGTACCTTTGAAGACTGCGGCGTATTTCCTTATTCCTTTGACGAATTCACAGTGACCTTTGATTCTGACGGCGGCAGCGCCGTGCCCGAGCAGAAGCTGCGGAATGCTCCGGCAATAAAGCCCGCCGACCCGAAGAAGAACGGCTATGATTTCGTAGGGTGGTATCTTGGAGATATGCAGTATACCTTTGATTCAAATGTCGCCGCTAATATTACCCTGAAAGCACATTGGATGCCCACTGCAACCCCGACCGCTATCGCCACGGCAACGATCGAAAACGCGAAATTCAACTATCAGCCGGGTGATGCGCCGCAGGCAACAGCGCAGATGGCGGCTGCCGATCAGGACAAATACGAGATCGAATATGAATGCTGGCAGCAGTTTGAAAACAATCAACCCGTCGCCGCATGGTATTCAGACAATGGCTCGCACGGCTCTTTGCCGACCATCACTGCATTTGAAAGCGGAAAGAGCTATGTGTATTCCCTTATGCTGATGCCGAAAGACGGATACTCCTTCACCAGTGAAACCGTCATTACCGTGAACGGGCAAAAAGTATCGGCACCTTTCGTCGGCGGTTCTATGTATATCCCCTCCGTTAAGACGATTACGATGCCTACCGTCACCGTCATTGATGTGGTGGAGATCAACGGTGTTACCGTCAGCTTCACGGACGGCGACAAGCCCGTGTTCACCGGCAAGGTGCCTGACGGTGCAAACTACGCATATCGGTGTGAATGGTGGGAGCTGGACAGCAAGACTGGCGCGATGTCTACGGACTTCGGCAATTTCTATGAAAACAAAATCACCACATTTGAAGCCGGAAAGACTTATCATTATGGTGTGTATGTAACGACTATTTATGGTGACCGCTATGTATTCGGTCCCGACACCAAGCTGAAAATCAACGGGGAATTTGTGAATTACAAGCGTTACGAAGGCGATACAAGTGATGGCTCTGACGGCACCATGTGGGTCATTACTGATCTGACGATGACGCCGCAGGCCTCCGGCACTACGCCCGAATACAAAATCACAGACGGTGCAAACGGTGCCTGGACGCAAAACAGCGACGGTACGCTGAAGTTTGTAGCAAACGGAGATTTCTCCAAGTTCACCGGCATTAAGGTTGACGGCGCGCTCATTGACGCGGATAAGTATACCGCCGTATCCGGCTCTACGGTCGTCACGTTGAAAAAAGATTACCTCAGCACGCTTTCTGTCGGCAAGCACACCCTTACTATCGTCTATAATGACGGCGAGTGCAGCACGGAGTTTGAGATCAAAGCGGCTCAGAGCGGTGGCAGCACGGCGGATAAACCGAAGCCTCCTCAGACCGGCGACAACAGCAGCCTTACGCTGTGGATCGCACTGCTGTTTATCAGCGGCGGCGCTGTGATAGGCGCAACGGTTGTCAGCAAAAAGAAAAAGCACAGCATCTAACAAAATAGTTTAACTCACCCGGCGGCTATCGGAAACGGTAGCCGCTTTTTTGCATGATCTTTGTGCTTTTTCGGCATGACAATGCAGCGTTCTTGCACCAGACGGCCGGAATTGTTATAATCAAGCTGACACTGCTATGCAAAGGAGCTTCGCGCATGGAAGAATTTGAAAAAATTCAGGAGGCTGACTGGGTCGTCGCGCCAAGAGAACTCGCAGCGCCGGTCATCACGCGCAGATTTTTACGTCGGTGCGGCGGGGAGGGCAGAACTGCAAATTTCGGCGCTCGGTTTTATGATCCCATATGTCAACGGCAGGCGCGTTGGGGATGAATATTTTCGCCCGTCAAACAGCCTCTTTTGCAGACGGAAAACCGAGACCTTCCTGTATCCGATTTTCGACGAATTGACATATCGGTGTTATTATTCAACCTTTGATATATCGGACTGTCTGCATAGCGGTGAAAATGTGCTGGAAATTGCACTCGGCAACGGATGGTACCGGCAGGAGCGGCGCACTGCCGAGGGAAACGTGGCCTTTGGCGACAGCCTCGGCGCGCGATTTGCCATAAAAATAACGGATGAAAACGGCGAACGCACGCTGCTTTCCGATGGCAGCGAGATTTGCCGTGCAAGTCAAATCGTTTCAAGCAACCTCTTTTTCGGAGAAACGGTCGATTATCGCCTGCGGGAGTTTGCGCAGTGTCCGGTGCGGCGTCGGCAGTTGCCGGAAACACTGCTGATGCCCGAGGAGGCGCCGCCTGACCGCGTGATGCGTGTGCCGCCGCCGCGTCTGCTGCTGCGCAAGGGGAATTGCGCGATCTACGACGCGGGCGAGAATGTCAGCGGCTTTGCCATACTTCAAATCGATGCGGCATATGGGGAACGTGTTACCGTTCGCTATGCCGAAACGTTTGACGGCGAAGCGCTGAATTACCAAAGCACCGGCGCGGAGTATGATGGGTCGCTGCTCGGACTTCCGAATCGAAAATATCACATTTGACTTTAATGACGGCAACCCGCTGCCCGCCAACATGGATGGGGTGCATTTGGAAGGCGGCTGCCATCACGGGATTATCCGCAGGCTGCGCGGCACGGTCTATGATGACATGGTCGCCCTGAACGCCGATGAGCTGATTCGCGGGGACATCAGCGACATACTGATTGACGATCTCTATGCGCGTCATGCGCACAGTGCGGTACGCCTGCTGGCCTCGGGGCATTGTGTGCGCGACATCTGCATCTCCAACATTCGTGGAAGCTACTTCACCTACACGGTCGGATTTACGAAGTATTTCAAGATGGGCAACGGCATCAACGGCCGCTTCGAGAACATCACCATCCGCGACTGCGAGGTTACCAAATCCGACATTCTGCCGTGGTTCCGTGACGTTACCTATCCCGTCTTTTACTTCCAGACGGAAACGGAGGTTCACGGGCTGCATCTGCAAAACATCCACCGCACGCTCTGCGGCAGGGCAGCTAAGCTCTTCGGTATGGAAAACGGCGCATTCGTCCGCGATGTGCACTTGGAAAACGTGCGCGGCGATATGCCGGAGGATGCAGAGAATATTGCAGGGTTTGCCGCAGCGGCGCAGTAAAGAGGAAAAACGATGGAATTGATTCGCGGTCTGAAAAACGGCATGGTATTGCAGCGCGATATGGGGACAAACGCCTGCAAAATTACGATTTCTCTGCGCGGCGCGCAGCGCCCGCAGTCCTCGCTCGGAAAACTGGAGCACCTCGGCGGAGAGCGCTACCGGCTGACCGGCATTCCCGTCGGCGGCCCGTATGCGCTGTCGCTGGCTGACGGAACAAGGCGGCTGGAGTTTGCCGATCTCTGGGTCGGGGATGTCTGGCTGCTCGGCGGCCAATCCAACATGGAGGGCTGGGGCGAGCGCGGCGAGGCTGAGCTGCGCTATGACGAAGCGCCCTTGCAGAAGATTCGCGCCTTTTATCTGGACGACCATTGGGAGTCGGCGAGGTCACAACTGCATCTGCCATGGACAAATCATGATACCGCACTGGCGGAGAAATTTCTGGCCGGCCGTGGCTTGACCCTTGCGCAGTGCGACTGCCTGACCCTTGCGGATGCAGGCGTTGGCCCGGGACTGTTCATCGGGCAGTACCTCTGCGAGCAGAGTGGTGTTCCTCAGGGGCTGATTCCCTGCGCCTTCGGCGGGACCTGCATGCAGGATTGGCTGCCGGAGAATTTGACACCGACGTCGCAGTATCGTCACACGCTGCGCCGCTTTTGGGAGATCGGCGGAAATGTGCGCGGCATGTTCTGGTATCAGGGCGAAAGCGATCTGAACTGGCTCTGTGCCGCAAAGCTGCCCGACAGAATGAAGCACATGGTTTCGGCGTTCCGAAAGGACTTCGACCTTCCGGAGCTGCCTTTTGTACAGGTTCAGATCGGAAAAACACAGGGCTGTGACGACTGTCAGCTAGACAGAATTGCCGCGTGGCACAAAATTCGGTGCCTTCAGGCAGAAATGCGCTTTCCGAATTTTGCGACGGTTTCCGCTGCCAACGCGACCTATCAGGATACCATTCATCTTGACACCCCCTCGCAGCGCTGCATCGGAAAGGCCGCAGCCATGCAGATGTGTGCGCTGCTCGGCCGGGAGGAGCTGGCAAATCCCGTTCTGAAACACATTGAAATCCGTCAGACCAATGGGCATCTGTCGACAAATAAGACCTCGGTCGTGCTGACATATGACCATGTGATCGGAGAACTGCGCGCCGACGGCGCACCGAGCGGCTTCTCCGTCACGCTGTTTGACGAAATCCCGTATTTATTTCCCAATAAGCTCATTCACCATGTTGTGCTGCGTGGGAATCAGGTAGAGATCGTTACGGGCTATTCCGCAGAACAGCTTGCGCACGCTTTTGTCTGGCATGGAGCGGGGCCGAATGCGCTTTGCAATGTCCATGACGCGGAGGGCAGAGCGCTTCTGGCCATGGGGCCGGTGCCGGTCTGTACGGTGTGAAAATGCAATACGGATTTCTTGCGCTGTCAACGGCCTTTGCTGCATCGGGCAGCATAGCCGGTGCGCTGTTCAACCGAAAGACAGGAAATCGGCAAGGCGCTGCGCCGTATACGTTAGCGGTCATGCTGTCGGCACTCCTTTCGTGGGCAGTGCTTTTTGCGCTGAATCCGCAGGCAAGCTGGCGCGTTTTACCCTATGCGCTTGTGTTTGCGGTGTGCTTTGTGCTTACGAATGCGGCGCTGATTCGCGCGCTGAGCTGCGGCCCGATTGCTGTGACCTCGCTGCTCCAGCAGCTCTCTCTGCTGGGCGTGACGGTCTGGGGATTCTTTTTCTGGAACACGCGCGTGACGTGGACGGTCGGCGTCGGATTGCTCCTGATTGCAATTTCTCTTTGGCTCTGCCTGCGGCCGGACAAAAAGAAACCGCAGACCAGACCGAACGGAAGATGGCTGATCTGCGCTGCGGTGGTGTTTTTCGGCAATGCGGGCTGCTCCATCACACAGAGAACGCAGCAGATGCGCTTTGAAGGGAAGTACGGCAGCTTCCTGATGCTGCTTGCCATGGCATTTTCCGTGCTGTGCTGTCTGGCGCTTTGCCTGCATGCAGGGAAGGGCACTTTTTCCGTGCTGCGCGGGACATGGCTGTTTCCGATGACTGCGGGTATCAGCAATGCGATTTTGAATCTCCTTGTGATCGCTCTTGCGAGCAGCAGCCTCTCACCCAGCTTGATCTATCCGGTGATTGCGGTGGGCGGCCTGACGATCACGACGCTTTGCTCCGCGCTGCTGTTCCGCGAAAAGCTGCACCGGCGGCAGTGGCTCGGTATTGTCATCGGCATAGCTGCGGTTACTGTATTATCGATTTGAAATGTAGAAATCATGATGCACGGAATACCCTTCAAGTATGACGTGCTTCTGTTCTTTTGTTTGGAGTGGGTTTATGGAGCATTATCTTGCCATCGACATTGGCGCATCCTCCGGGCGGCACATTGTCGGCTGGAAGGAGGACGGCGGGCTGAAAACGAAAGAGGTCTACCGCTTTCCGAACGGCGTACAGGAGCAGGACGGACATCTTGTATGGGATGTGGACGCGCTGCTCGCCCATGTAAAGGCAGGCATTGCAGCGGCAAAAGCCGAATTCCCGGAGATCGTCAGCCTGTCCGTCGACACATGGGGCGTGGACTATGTGCTGCTGCGCGGCGATGAAGAAGTCCGCCCGGTGTACGCCTACCGCGACAGCCGCACGGAAGCGGTTATCCCGAAGGTGCATGAAATTCTGCCGTTTGCGGCGTTGTACACGAAAACCGGCTGCCAGTTTCAGGCGTTCAACAGCATCTATCAGCTCTATGCGGACAAACTGGCCGGACGGCTGGACGGCGTGACGGATTTTCTCATGATCCCGGAGTATCTCCTCTGGAAGCTCTGCGGCGTCAAGGCCAAGGAGTACACCAACGCAACCACGACCGGTATGGTCAGCGCCGAAACCGGAGAATTTGACCCGGAGATTGTTTCCGCGCTTGGTCTTCCGCCGATGTTCCCGAAGCTGCAAGCACCGGGGACGGCGCTCGGCGAGTACGAGGGGATAAAATGCGTCTTCTGCGCGACGCACGACACCGCCTCGGCCGTTGAGGGAATCCCCATGGAGGGAAATCATCCATACATATCTTCTGGCACGTGGTCGCTGCTGGGCGTAAAAACGTCCCATTCTATTACGGACGCGGCCAGCCGCGCTGCGAATTACTCCAACGAAGGCGGCGTGGGCTACAACCGCTACCAGAAAAACATCATGGGCATGTGGCTCGTGAACCGGTTGAAGGACGAGCTTGGCCCGGAAACGCCGTTTTCGGAGATCGTCCAAATGGCGGCGGAAAGCCGGTTTGCGGAAACCGTAAACGCCAACGCGCCGGATTTTCTCGCTCCCAAAAGTATGAAGGCCGCCTTTGATCGGGCTACAGACGGAAAGCTCGTCAGCATCGGCGACTATTTCCGCTGTGCCTGCCGCAGCATTGCGCAAAGCTACGCAGAAGCACTTGCAGAGCTGGAAAGCAACACCGGGCACAGCTATGAAAAGCTGTATATTGTCGGCGGCGGGGCGAAAAATGGCTTTCTGAATGATTTGACCAGGGAAGCTGCCGGGAAAGAGATCATCGCCCTACCCATTGAGGCCACGGCACTCGGCAATCTGAAAATTCAAATGGAGGCAGACAAATGAGCTATACGGAAGCAAAAGTAAAATACGCCGCTCTGGGCGTGGACGCCGAGACAGCGCTGGAAAAGCTGAAAACCGTGCCGGTTTCTCTGCACTGTTGGCAGGGGGACGATGTGCGCGGTTTTGATACCGACCCAAGTAAGCCCCTCACCGGCGGCATTCAGACGACCGGCAGTTACCCCGGCCGCGCCCGTACACCGCAGGAGCTGATGGCGGACATTGAGGAAGTGCTGAAGCTCTGCCCCGGCACGAAAAAGCTCAATCTTCATGCCAGCTATGCTATTTTTGCGCCCGGCGAGTGGGTAGACCGCGACAAGCTGGAGCCGAAGCACTTCGCCCCATGGGTGGAGTTCTGCAAAAAGCATAACCTTGGCGCAGATTTCAATCCGACGTTCTTCTCCCACCCCAAGTGCGACCCGCTGACACTCTCTTCTCCGAATGTGGACACCCGCCGTTTCTGGATCGCGCACGGCAAAGCGTGCGTGCGCATTTCGCAGTATCTGGCGGAGAAATTGGGGCAAGTCTGCACCATGAACATCTGGACAGGCGACGGCTTCAAGGATATCCCCGCCGACCGCCTTGGGCCGTGCATGCGCTATAAGGAATCCATTGATGAAATTCTCTCCGAGCCGTTTGATTTCAGTAAGGTCAAGCCCTGCGTGGAGAGTAAGGTGTTCGGCATCGGCGTGGAGAGCTATACGGTCGGCTCTGCCGAGTTCACGCTGAGCTATGCCGCCATGAACCGGGATAAGTGCATCCCCTTGATGGACAACGGCCACTATCACCCCACCGAGGTCGTGAGCGACAAAATTCCGGCGCTGCTGGCCTTCTTCCCGGAGATCGCGCTGCACATCACGCGCCCGGTGCGCTGGGACAGCGACCACGTCGTTCTCTTTGACGATGAAACGAAGGAGCTTTGCAAGGAGATCGTCCGCTGCGGCGGCCTGGACGGGCGCGTCCGCATGGCGCTCGACTACTTCGATGCCTCCGTCAACCGCGTCGCGGCGTGGGTCACTGGCTTCCGTAATGTGCAGAAAGCGCTGCTGAACGCCCTACTGACTCCGGACATGACCGCCGAGCAAAATGCAGGTAATTTCACCGATCTGCTGGTTCGGCAGGAAGAACTGAAAACCATGCCCTTCGGCGAAATCTGGGCAGAGTATTGCCGCAGAAATGACGTGCCGGAGGACGGCGCGTGGCTGCCGGAAATCCGCAGATATGAAAAAGCCGTTTTGGAGGCAAGAGCATGAAAGATATTCTGACAGCCCGATGGATGGTGGAGATGATCCGCACCACGACGAATATGTACGCCCACGGCTGGGACGAGCGGAACGGCGGAAACGTAAGCCTGCTGCTGGATGAAGCAGATATTAAGGATTATGTGGACGGCTCCGTTCTGCGGAACATTCCCACGGGCTTTTCCTGCCTGGAGCTGGACGGAAAGTACTTCCTCGTCACTGGTACTGGCAAATACTTCAAGAATGTGCAGTACGCGCCGGAGGTCAATCTCGGCCTTGTGCGCCTGACGGACGGCGGCGAGACCGCGCAGCTTCTCTGGGGCTTCACCGATGGTGGCCGATTTACCTCCGAATTCCCTGCCCATATGATGAGCCACGCTGCACGGCTGAAAATCGACCACCAAAACCATGTGGTCATGCACTGCCATCCGGCCAACCTGCTGGCCATGACCTACGTCCACACGCTGGATGAAAAGGTGTTCACGCACACGCTCTGGCAGATGTGCACCGAGTGCATTGTGGTGTTCCCGGACGGTGTGAATGTGCTGCCGTGGATGCTCTGTGGCACGAACGAGATCGGCGAGGCCACGGCGGAAAAGATGCGCACCGCCCGCCTCGTCGTCTGGGCGCAGCACGGCATCTACGGCGCGGGCAAGGACTTGGACGAGACCTTTGGCCTGATTGAAACCGCCGAAAAGGCCGCCGAAATTTACATGAAAATTGCCCACCTGCCGCTGGTGAACACCATCACCGACGAGCAGATGCACCTGCTTGAAGCCCACTTCGGCGTGAAGGCGCGCGAGGGGTATCTGAATTGATTTTGCTATATTTTAATTCGTTATAAGAGTAAATAATTTGCATTTTCAATGCGGCGTTAGGAGACGAGCCGTCAGAAGCCTGCGGCCATAGGTGCAAAATGTTTATAAATATCTATTCTGCACTTTTGCGGGCAGCCTGTCAAAATAGTTCAAAGAGACTTTCTGGTCAGGCAGAAACCTCCAATCCATGCTTTGGACTGAAGGTTTTATATTGCCGCCGAGGTATGATCGAACAATCTGCGTGGGTCTTATACAGGCTGTTGATTTTTTTGTGCGTTTTCATTATAATGCTCATGCGAAATAAAAAGGAGCACGGCCATGAAACGCATAATCAAACGATCTTTCATCGATACCATTCCCATCATGACGGGATACCTTGTTTTGGGCTTCGGGTTTGGTATTGTACTAAAAGCCAACGGCTACGGCATATGGTGGGCCTTGGCGATGAGCCTTTTCATTTATGCAGGCTCGATGCAGTATGTGACGGTGGAGCTGCTTGCCGGTGGGGCCTCTTTGATCACCGTGGGTCTTACTGCGCTTATGGTAAATGCCAGACACCTGTTTTATGGAATCTCCATGATAGATAAATACAAAAACACGGGGAAGAAAAAGCCGTATCTTATATTTGCGCTTACCGACGAGACCTATTCTCTGGTGTGTCTGGACAAGCCGGATATTCCGGAGGGGCAGAAGGCAAACTATTATTTCTTTGTTTCCCTGTTTGACCAGTGCTATTGGGTGCTTGGTTCCGTGCTGGGCGCATTGACCGGAACGCTGGTAAAGTTCAACTATGAGGGAATTGACTTTGCATTGACGGCACTGTTTATCACCGTTTTCATTGACCAGTGGCGCAGGGCGAAAAAGCACGTTCCGGCGATTATTGGGGTTGCGTCATCTGTGGCGTGCCTTGTGATATTCGGCAAGGAAAATTTCCTGATTCCGGCGATGGTGATCATTGCGGCATCTCTTTGCCTCTACAAGGACGGTGAAGAGAATGGATAATCCGCAGACCATCAGTGTCGTTGCAGTTGCGGCGCTTGTCACGGCGGCACTTCGCTTCCTGCCGTTCCTTATCTTTCGCGGGAACAGAAAAACGCCGCAGCTCATTGAAAAGCTGGGGAGGATCCTGCCCTGTGCGATCATGGGTATGCTGGTGGTATACTGCCTGAAGGATATGAGCTTTGCCAGTCCGGCCGGATTTTTGCCCTATCTGATCGCGGGGGCCGTAGTGGCGGGGCTTTATCTCTGGAAAAACAATACGCTGCTCAGCATCGTGTGCGGAACGGTATGCTATATGCTTCTGGTGCAGCTTGTGTTTTGAGAAATTCCTTTGTGTACAATTTGGCAATTTAGACGAACGATTCGTTCTTGCAAGCTCGTCGCGTCTATGATACGATAAAAGAAAAGGCGAGCCGGGAGGACTTGTGATGCAATACAGAAATGAACTTACACAGACCATCCTGCCGTTCTGGTTGGGGGCTGCACTTGACCGCAGCAACGGCGGCATTTTCACCTGCCTCGACCGCGAGGGACGCATCTATGGAACGGATAAGAGCGTGTGGTTTCAAGGCCGCGCACTCTGGACGTTCAGCAAGGCGTATAACGTGATTGAAAAGCGGCCGGAGTATCTGGAGGCGGCACGCCTGATCTATGACTTCCTGCCCAAGTGCACCGGCCCGGACGGCCGCATGGCCTTTACCGTCACGCAGGAGGGCGGCGAGCTGCAAAAGCGGCGCTATTACTTCTCCGAGACCTTTGCGGCCATCGGCTGCGCGGAATACTATAAGGCGACGGGCGATGCCGAGGCGCTGCGGCGTGCAGAGATGTATTTCGACGTTGCTTACCGCTGTTATACCGGCGAAATTCCCCTGCAGCCGAAGTTTAATCCTGAAAACTATGCGCTCAAGGCGCTCTCGCCGGTCATGATCCTGCTCTCCACGGCGCAGACGATGGCTGTCAGCGGCTCAGCGCGTGCAGACGAATACCGGCGCATCGCGGAGGATTGCCTGCACGAGATTCTGCATGGCGGCTATCTGACCGAGCGGGCGCTGCTCGAGCATGTCCACCCGCAGCAGGGCTTTGTCGATTCCCCGACGGGGCGCATCGTCAACCCCGGCCACAGCATGGAGGCCGCGTGGTTCGTTATGAGCCAAGGACTGCTTTCCGGAAATCGCGAGACGCTGGAGGCGGGACGGAAAATCATCGACCTGACGCTTCCGCTCGGCATGGACGAGAAGCATGGCGGCTTCATCGCCTTTACGGATGTGCTGGGTAAGCCGCCCGTGCAGCTTGAGTGGGACATGAAGCTCTGGTGGCCGCAATGCGAGGCAATGATCGCGCTGCGTCTTGCGGGCAGCCTGTTTGCCGACGAGCGCTACGACCGGCTCTATCACACGCTGGCTGACTATTGCGAACGCTGCTTCATCGACCGCGAGTACGGCGAATGGTACGGCTATCTGCACTATGACAACACGCCCTCGACCACGTTGAAGGGCAATCTGTTCAAGGGGCCGTTCCACATCCCGCGCTTTTATATGCTCATGACGCTGATGGACGAGACCGGCGGCATTGAGGCATTTCTGAAGTAATAATGGAATTTACCGCAGCGGCACGCCTCTTTTGAGGTGCGCCGCTGCGGCGTTTTTTATCTGCGGGGCTTGCAGCGGAGCATTTCTAAATGAACAATCCGTCAAATTTCATGAACGAATCGCCATGTACATTTGCCTCTTGTTGAAATAGACTATATATGGACTTGTCTGAAACGACGAAATGGACAAGTTAAACAATTTTAAGGAGGGCTCATTTGTGAAAACCCCGAAAGCGTGGAGACGGCTGCTTGCCGGTGTGATCTGCCTGATGATGCTCTGCTCTGTGATCGTGCCTGCTGTGCACGCAGAGGAGAGCGCACCCGTTAGTCTCACCGCAAATGCGCGGGTCTCTGCCTATACCATCGCAGATCCCGCAAACTACTACAACAACAATGCCTCGATCGGTTATATCACCGAAATCGAGGAAGCGTCGTATGACAGACTTTTGGACGGCAAAACTGCCGACCAGTATCGGGAAAAGTTCGACGAGGAATGGGTCGGCTCCGCATGGAACGATCCCAACGGCGGACGCTCCCTGTTTCTGAACCTGTATCGAGGTGTCAGCCGTGATATTACCGTGGATCTTGGCACCGTTCAGAACGTTACCGAGCTGAATCTGCATGTCGGTATCAGCTCATACTACGGTGTTCCCGGGCCGACGAATGTCCGCTTCTATCTGTCTGAGAATGGCAAAGACTTCTATCTGGCGGGCACCGTGACCGACGATCAGGTGACCACGACCAGCGTTGGCATCGAGCATCTGGAGCATGGCGGCTACGTTCTCTCCGGACTGAACTACAATGCGCGCTATGTGCGCATTCAGCTTCCGGTCAGTGTTTGGGTATTTCTGGACGAGCTGTTTGTCAACGGTTATACGCAGGCAAGCGAAACAGCCGATGACCTGACGAAGCTGGAAAAGCTCGAGACCGAGGTTTCTAAGGAGTCCTATTCCACCACTGCGCAGTCCGGCGGCATCATGCACGATTTCCTGTCCTATCAGGGCTGGGGTACTGTGAACGGTGAGCTTACCGAGACTTACAAGACCGTGCGCGAATATGAGGCCATTGTGGCTTACCTGAACGAGGAGGGCGTTCCGCAGGACTGGCTGTATGATGCGGTGACGATGCTGGGCCACGCCAGCACCAGCAGCGGCGGCGTGTATCTGGTCAGCGGCAGCAACACAAAGTATGCGACCAAGGCCGACTGGAAAGCGTGGGTAGACCACATCTATGATTTCACCTACAACGGCGAAATTACCAATCTGGACGCGCTGAACAAGGCCGTCGGCAATGTGAAGGCCACCATGGTTCCCAACGAGCTGAACGGCCTGAGCGAAAGTGAAATTGCAAGCTATGTCCTGCCGGTTCGTCTGGCGGTCTATCCTGCAATCTATGCGCAGAACAATTGGGGCACGCTGGAAGCGGGCGACACCTACATCCATGTGACGGTGAACACCGACGGCAGCCTGAGCTACACCGCCGAGAAGCTGACGCAGAGCAAGACGCTTGACTTTACTTTGCAGGGTCACGGCAACGACGAGGCCGCGACGCTGTCCGACCGTGCTTCGGCCTTCTACTGGTACATGAACCTGCTGGCGGAGCGTTGGCAGCAGAAAAATTACAGCAATCTGAAGCTCCATGGCTTCTATTACTACGAAGAAAAAACCTCCGAATCCGTGGATTCTCTGGTCGTCGATACCGTCAAGCTCTATAACATGATGATCGATCAGCTCGGAACCGACCGTGGCGCGGGCGACTATTCCTCTTACTGGATCCCGTTCTACACGGCGGATGGCACGAAGTACTGGCAGGATCTGGGCTTTGACTATGCCGTCATGCAGCCCAACGCCTACAACTACGGTCAGACCCGTCTGAACTCCGCTGCGGACTATGCCTATTTCTATGGCATGGGCATCGAAATGGAATGGATGGGCCTTGCGCAGGAGGGCTATGTCGATACCTTCATTCAGTACATGACCACCGGTGCGGCCAAGGGCTATCAGAGCGCCCCCTCTGCATGGTACTGGGGTACCTGGGATCTGCCGAGACTTTGCTATAACGAGGGCAATGTCAAGGGCTACCGCTATCTTTATGATCTTGTCTATCAGTACATTTCGGGCAATGCCATTTACTCCGAAAATATCCTTTCCTCTGCGGAGCTGAGCCTGAAGGCGCGCACGATCCTCAATCAGGACACGGTGAATGGCTATGACCTGAGCGTGCTGACCGACGGCATTCTGGCAGCCGACACGAAATGGAACGGCGGCAAGCTGATCCAGATCAACGGCAACAACGCGGCGACCTCTCCCTATGAGCTGATCGCCAAGCTGGCGGAGACAACTGCGGTCACGGAGCTGAGCACCTCGTTCTTCGATTGGACGAGCGCGGGCGTTGTGCCGCCCTATGCGGTGGACTACTTCATTTCCGCAGACGGTGAGAACTGGCTGCAAGTCGGCCGCACGTCTGCCGAGGACAACTACACGCTGGCCATTGCCAACGGCGTCGCCGCCAATTATGTGAAGGCCAGAATCTACTGTTCCTATAACACTGCGGGCAAAGCGCCTTATGCGTGGCTGGGTATTGCCGAGTTTTCCGCAAAGGGCACTGCGACCACTCGTAAGGTGGAGATTCCTGCCCTGAACGCCGAAAAGAATCTGGCCTCGCTCGATGGCGCGGTCTATACCATTACGGACTCCAAGGGCGCAGCGGTCGCTTCGATCAATGGCAACGATCTCAAGACTGTTTTGACTGACGGTACGGTGAAGGGCGCGTGGAACACGGGCTACTACTGCTTCAACGATGTCGCTGCGAGCGACCCGTTCTCTCTCGTTGTTGATTTGGGCGAGAACTGCTATGTCAACGGTGTTTCCCTGAATTTCTACAGTTGGGTCACCGCGGGTGTTGCGGCTCCGGAAACTGTCAGCTTCTATACCTCGCTGGACGGAAAGACGTGGAGCTTCCTCGGTATTGCGTCGAACCCGGTAGCACTGTACAACGATAACAAGGCGACCGATCCGATGAACCTGACCTTTGTGCAGAAGGCGGCTGCTACGGCCACCGCACGCTATGTCAAGGTCGAGTTTGAACGCGGCGGGAATCCCTATCTCCAGGCCGCAAAGAGCAACTGGGTCGCCTTTTCCGAGCTGATGATTGAGGGTACCACCCTTTCCAACGGCAAGAAACCATTGGAGAAAAATCTGCTGCCTCTGACGGAGGATATGCTGACCGTTGATATGCTGGGCACGCCGAATGCCAACGGAGAGACCGGCCGGACGGCGGTTGATGCGGCAAAGGGCGTTCTGGTGGACGGCCTTTACGGCGATACCTATCCGTGGAGCATGAACAATCCTGCGACCAGTGCTTATGTCGGCTTCCAGCAGGGCTGGGAAGGCAGCTATGATGCCTCCGCCTACAACAAGGGTTGGCTCAACACCGGCTACTATGCTCAGTTGAACCTCGGCAAGCCCTATACCCTGCGCGGCGTTGCGATGGATTTCCTGCGCAACAACCCCTCCGGCATCGGCGCACCTGCGGACGTTACCGTGCTGGTCTCCAATGACGGCGAGACTTGGACAAATCTCGGCGTGATTGACGAGGCAATCGTGACCCCGTGCAAGACGAACGCCGCGCACGAAAAGCTCTATTATGTTCTGAATCTGGAGAATGTCTGTGCGCAGTATGTCCGCTTTGAGTTCAAGCGCGGCATCAAGGATGAGGAAAGCATCTATTCCTTTGTCTGCTTCGACGAGATCGTGGTTGCGGGCGTTGAACATGAACACAACTTCACGGAATCCGAGACGCCTGCGACCTGCACGGACGGAGGCTATACCACCCGTACCTGCACGGACTGCGGTCACAGCTACATTACCAACCGCACCGAGGCGCTTGACCACAACTGGAACGAGGGCGTCGTCAGCAAGAAGGCGACCTGCACCGAAGCTGGTGAAAAGACCTACACATGTGAGCGCTGCCAGACGACCCGCACCGAGGAGCTTCCTGCGACGGGCCACGAGTATATCAACCGCGTCTGCCGTCACTGCGGCAAGCTTGATCCGAGCGCAGCGGGCGGCAACAATGCAGGCAACACGCCGAAAACCGGTGACAGCTCCAATCTGCTTGTATGGTTCGGTCTGCTGCTGGCTGCGGCGGCCGCTGTAGTCGGAATTGTCGTGTACAATAGAAAGAAAGAAGAACAGTAAACTGCTTTATAGCAGCTACGCACGCGGCAACAGGGGAATCCCTGTTGCCGCCAAATTTACAGGCTCTGATTTTCTGAATATCGAAAAAAGCGGCGGCAATGGAAGTTTCCCATTGCCGCCGCAGCTTGTGATTCAATTACAGCTTTGCAGCGCTGTCGGCATCCAGATACAAAATCGCTGCCGGGTGCTCACGCAGAACGGTTGCAGGGCAGTGCTCGCCGATGCTTCCGCGAACTGTCGCGTAAACGGCGTTCGCCTTTGTTGCGGCGGGAACCACACAGAACATCTCTTTTCCGCGGCACAGCGCCGGAACCGTCAGGGTCAGCGCGTGCGTCGGTACCTGCTCGAGCACGGAAAAGCAGCCGTCGTGCACCTGCTGCTCGCGGCAGACGGGATCCAACGCGACCTGCTTGCACAGCACGGGGTCGTGGAAATTCGCAACGGGAGGATCGTTAAACGCGATGTGGCCGTTTTCACCGATGCCGAGGCAGACAATGTCGGTCGGGAAGGCCTCCAGCAGCGCACCGTAGCGTGCACACTCGGCTGGAATATCGGCAGCGTTGCCATTCAGATAGTGGACGGAACGGAACGGCGCTTTTTCAAAGATCGCGGCGCGCAGGAAATTTCCAAAGCCCTGGGGGGCGCTTGGCGCCAAGCCGCAATATTCGTCCATATGAAATGCGTTGATGCGTGTAAAATCCACGGTTTTGTCGGCGGCGAGGGCAGCCAGCACTTCGTTTTGTGAGGGCGCTGCCGCAAAGATCATATTGCAGCATTCCTTCTCGGCCAGCACGCGCCGAATGGCGGCAGCGATGTCCGCTGCGGCCGCTTCACCCATGGACTTGCGGTCGGGATAGATGCGCACGCGCAGTCGATCGGCTAAAAATTCTTTTTCCATAGTGACTCCTTTCTATGCTTCGTAACGAAAGATGCCGTCGGTCCAGACCTGATGCACCTGAATATCCTCGTCAAACAGGACAAGATCGGCCTTGCGGCCGGGCGCGACGGTGCCGGTGACGTGCGATTTTCCAATGATGCGTGCCGGTGTAGCGGTCATCATTTCAATTGCGTCGGGAAGGCTTGCACCGGCCATCTTGACCATGTTGCGCACCAGTCGATCCGTGGTGCAGACGGAACCGGCAAAGGCCTGACGATCCGGCATTTTGGCCACGCCGTCCTCGATGATGACGCGCTGGCCGCAGCGCAGACTTCCCAGAATGCTCTCGCCGGAGGTCTGTCCTGCACCGCGCATGGCGTCCGTAATCAGCGCCAGACGCTTTGGGCCGATAAAGCGATAGGCCATTTGCAGCAGCTCGGCGGGTAAATGGCAGCCGTCGGCAATGATTTCGCTCGTCAGCTCCGGCAGCAGATAGGCCGCCTCGATAACGCCGCCGCGGCGGAAGCCGTGATCCCGTGTGATGGTGGACATGCCGGAGTACAGGTGCGTCACATGGGTATAGCCCGCACGGACGGCTGCACAGACCTGAGCGTATGTTGCGTCGGAATGCCCGATGGCGGCTACGATCCCCTGTTCGGACAGAAGTGCGCCCATTTCCAACGCACCGGGAAGCTCCGGCGCCAGCGACCAGCGCACAATGTCCGGGCATTTGTCCAGAATCTTTTGGCATTCGACCGGATCGGGATTGCGAAGCTGCGCAGGATCCTGCGCACCGCACTGCGCGGGCGAAAAGTATGGCCCCTCCAGATGCAGGCCAAGAAGCCGTGCGCCATCCTGCAAATCGTTGCGGCAGCGGTAGAAAATCTGAAAGGCACCCATCAGTTCTTCCGTGGTTGCGGATAGAGTCGTCGGCGTCATGCAGGTGGTTCCGTGGCGCAGATGCAGCGCAGCGGCGGGGCGCCATGCGTCCTCTGTGCCGTCCATAAAGTCCGCGCCGCCGCCGCCGTGCAGATGAATGTCGATAAACCCGTGCGACAGATACAGACCGTCGGCAGAGACGGTTTTCAGTCCCGGCTCCAGACCGCCAAGCGGGACGATTTCCTCGACCCGGTCATTGTTGAGCAGCAGATCGCAGGGCGTGACGGTGCCGTTTTGCACCAGTTTGACATTTTGAATTCCGATTCTCATGTAAAATCCTCTTTCGCCTGCGCCAGCAAGGTGCGCAGTGCGTCAATGCTTTCAGCCGTGGCAGCGAGACCACCCTCGGAGAAGGCTGCGCCGCCGGGCTGGCGCATCAGCGCCTCCGAGATGACCGCATTCTTCCGATAGTGTGTTTCCAGAGAGAGCCAGCCCTGATAGCCGTCCCGCAGCAGCGCGCGCAGCAGTCTCGGATAGTCCACTGCACCCGTGCCGATGCAGACGCATTGCGGATTTCCGTCTGCGTCAAGAGCTGCATCCTTGATGTGGACATGGCGCAGCCACGGACGCACGGCCTCGTAGCCGTCGGGGTAGGGAACCTCGTGCAGAGGGTCATAGATGTCATTGCCGGGGTCGTAGATTGCGCCGAGCGCGGGCGAGTCCAGCCGGTGCAGCAGCTCTGCGAGCGCGGCGTGGTTGGTCGTGTTTACACTGGGGTCAGCTTCCAGCAAAAGCTGTTTTCCGCGTTTTGTCAGAAGCTCGATCGCAGGAGGGAAGGCGGCAAGCGTTTCCTTCGTGATCTCCGGACCGGACGTGGACGCGAAGAAGGCAAAGCCGCGGATCGTATCACAGCCCAGAATGTCCGCAGCGTCGCAGAGCCGGCCGAGCTTTTCAAGCTCGGCCTCCCGCGCCTGCTCTTGTAAAAGGATCCGGCCAGATTGCACACGCGCAGACCCGCGTTGTCCAGCGCTTTGCGATAGGAAAGAAGCGTGCTCTGCGGAATCTGGTCGATGGGCAGCCCGTCCACGCTCCGCAGCTCCACACCGTCCAGTTCGTGCCGCTTGGCAAAGGCGATCGCCTCAGCTAGGCTTTGCGTGGCCTCGTCGGTGATAAATGCCAGCTTCATCATGGCAATCAGAATTTGACCGGCAGGCCGGGGCGTGTGGATTCATAGACCGAGCAGATGACCTTAACGGCCAGAGCTGCTTCCTCGGGCGGGAGCATGGGCGCGCGATCGTCGCGGACGGCCTGCGCAATGTCGCGCAGCAGGCAGATGTGACCGTAAATACCGATGTCGATGGGGTTCTTTGCGCCGCCGACGACCTCGTCGCCGAGGTCGGGACGGGCGGGGGCGTTCTCCTGATCGATGAAATCCCATGCAATGATGTGCTGATCGTCAAAGGAAACGGTGCCCTTTTCGCCGTAGATCGTGAAGGTGCTGGAAAAGCCGGGGTAGGCGGTGGTCGCGCCCTCGATGACGCACAGCGCGCCTGACTTCATGCGAATGAGCGCCGCAGCGGTGTCTTCCACCGGAATTTTCCGCGCGATGGTCTCTGCCTTGCCATAAAGCGTGTCGATCTCGTCGCCCAGCATCCACAAAATCAGGTCGATGCCGTGGACACCCTGATTCATCAGCGCACCGCCGCCGTCAAGCTCCCATGTGCCGCGCCAGCCGGCGCTGTTGTAGTAAGCCTGATCGCGGTAATAGTTCAGGCGCGCCTCGGCCATGCAGATTTTGCCGAGCTTCCCCGTGGCGACCAGCTCCTTCAGCGCGATGGCAACGGGCATCAGACGGCGCTGGAAGATGCACTGCATTTTGGTGCCGTTTTTACGGACGACCTCGGTCATCTGCGCAATTCGCTCTGGAGTAATCTCCATGGGCTTTTCACAGACAATGGCCTTGCCTGCGTTGGACGCGTCAATAACCACCTGACCGTGCAGCCCGCTGGGAACGCATACGCAGACAATATCCACCTTGGGGTCGCGCAGCAGCTCATGATAGTCGTAATAGACTTTCTGTGCGCCGTGGTCTGCGGCAAACTGATCCGCCTTCTCGGGGATGATATCGCAGCAGGCGTAGAGGCAGCAGTCCTCGCTTTTCAACTGCTTCAGCGCGCTTGCGTGGGTGAATGCGATCACGCCACATCCGATGATACCAAAATTCATATGATTTCCTCCTATAATTATTTATGTTACAAGAAATTGAGATCTTCTTTTCCGTTGGGTTGACGATAGGTGTAGAAGTGCGAACTGGAATAGCGTTGGCGGTATTCTGCCGGGGAGATTTGCTCGCGGTTCTTGAAATACCGGCTGAAATAGTGTATGCTTTGAAAACCAACCATTTCGGAAATCTCGCTGATGCTGGAATCTGTGTTCAGCAGAAGATCCTTGGCCTTTTCCAGACGGATACGGTTGATGTACTGAAGGGGCGTCGTGTGCAGCGCGGTCTTAAAGGTCTGGATCAGCGTGCTTTTGCTGACGTTCACGATTCTGGCAAGATCATCCAGAACGATGGGCGTGGCATAGTTTTGCTGAATAAAGCCGACAACCTTGTTCAGTCCGGGAGCGCCACTTGGCTCCATGGCAGCATCTCCCGGCGGCGTCTCCTGAGCTCCGGACACCGTGCCGACTTGTGCACGCAGAAGCTGCGCCAGCAGCAGACCGAAATAGCAGCAGATGCATTGATAGCTGTAAGGCTCTCCCTTGGCGCTTTCACGCAGAATCTGCTCAAAGTAATTCTGAAACAGAGAGAAATTCCCCACGTCCAAAACAGCAGGCAGCCGACCCAAGTCGTTTGCCAGCGGATCGTCGTTGACGGTGAATTTGATGTCCAGAAGCTGCGGCTGAATGTCGTCCTTTCCGTGCGGAATGGCGTGCTCCGCATTGGGATGAATCAAAAACACCCGGTGATCCGCCAAAGTGTATCGACAGCCGTCGATCAGAATTTCACCACTGCCTTTGAGCACGGCAATAATCTGGTAATAGCCGTGACTGTGCGGTAAAACCTCCCAGTACTGGTGGTATTTTCCGGACCACAGGACACTGAAATCATGCAAACGGCAGCACCCTTTCTGTCCCATCGGTATGAGACGGGAATATTATAGCATCATTTTTTGCACTTTGCTGCGATTGCCGGAAAAAATGGCAGATAAGTCAAATGTTTTGTGCAAATTGTAAAAAATTATAGACAAAGCATTTCGGCAGTGCCTGTGGTATAGTTAAAACACAAGAATTTTAACGAACCGGAGGACATACGGATGAAAATAGCGATGCTGCTGGATCAGATTATTTACCCACAGGTCATCAATCCGAAAACCGAACAGCGATTTTTGGAGCTTGGTGAAGTTTCCTTCAACCGGACGCGGGAAAATGACCTTGAAAACGCGAAAAAGGTTCTGAAGAACGCGGATTTTGCCGTCACGAGCTGGGGAAGCCCGGCCATGACGAAGGAGCTGCTGGATGTGGCGCCGAATCTGAAGCTGATCGTTCACGCGGCCGGCAGCGTAAAGAGTGTCGCCACGGACGAGATGTTTGCACGCGGGATTCGCATCGCCTCCGCTGCGCGCGTGCTCAGCACCGGTGTTTCCGAGACGGCTCTGGGGCTGACCATTACAAGCGCAAAGAACATTTTCACTTTGAATGCCGAGACGCACGCAGGCGGATGGTCACACACCGGCATTACGGAGCTTTATGACATTACCGTCGGAATCATCGGCTTTGGTATGGCGGGGCGGCATTATGCCGAGTTGCTGCAAAGCTTCTCCGTGGATGTGATCGCCTACGACCCCGTCGTTTCCGCAGAAGAAATGCAGAAGCTCGGCGTTCGCAAGGTGACGCAGGAGGAAGCCTTCGCACAAAGCGACATTCTCAGCCTGCACGCACCGGAAATTGCAAGCACCTATCATATCGTCAATAGCGACAGCCTCGCATCCATGAAGGACGGCGCGATTCTCATCAACACCGCCAGAGGCTCGCTGGTGGATGAAGCTGCGCTGGTGCAGGCACTGCGCTCCGGCAAGCTGAAATATGCCTGTCTGGATGTTACAAGCCCCGAGCCGCCCGCTGCGGACAGCCCGCTGCGGCAGATTCCCAACTGCATTCTGACGCCGCATCTGGCAGGGCAGGCCAACAACGGCCTTCGCAAGCTGGGAGATCATTGCTATCGCCAAATCTGCAACTATTTGGAAAACAGGCCGCTCAGCGGTGAAGTCAGGCAGGAAATGCTTGCCACCATTGCCTGAGCCGATGGAGAAAATTCATTCCGCGCGGCTGCGCAGCCAATGTCAGCCGCTGCTGCATTCCTTCGGCTTCAAGGGCGGAAGCCTTACGGAGCTGTGGCAGGTCACCTGTGAGCTTACGACCGACTGCGGCACACACGCCGTCGGAGAAAGCGTGCAGAGCGTCCTTTGGAGCGACGGCGCCGTCTTTGCCCGTTGGGGTCAGGATGAGGGAAACCGAAAAATGCTTGCCCTCACGTCTTTTGCGTTGGAGCGCTTACGGGGGATGCCGCTGGAAGCGCCGCCGGACATGCTGAAAAAGCTGCTGCCGGAGGTGCTTGCCTATGGCAGACGCATTACCGAAAACGATGCGCTGCGTACAACCTTTGCCCTCAACGCTCTGACGGGCATCGACTGGGCGCTGTGGAAGCTCTACCGAAAAAGCCGGAATATACAGAGCTTTACGGATCTGACTGCGCCCTTCACGGACTATCTTTCCCTTAGACAGAACAGACTGGGCGGCATTCCGCTGCTGTCCTACAACACAACGTCTGAGGAGATTCGCGCACTTGCGGACAGGGGATATTTCCTGTTTAAGATCAAGATCGGCTCAAATCCCGGAGGGGACAATGATCTCGAGGCCATGCTGCGTTGGGATATTGCCCGGCTGGAGGAGATTCACAGGCTTCTTTCGCCGCTGGACACGCCGTGGACACAGTGCGGCCATCCCCTATATTATCTCGATGCCAACGGACGGTATGATACCGTCGAGCGCCTGCGGCGCTTCCTGGAGGCGGCAGACGCCATCGGCGCGTTAGAACGCATCCTCCTTCTGGAGGAACCGTTTGCGGAGAATAATTTGCAGGACGTGCGTGCGCTGCCGGTGCGCATTGCCGGCGACGAAAGCGCACACTCGGCCGAGGACGCGGTTCTTCTGATGGAGCAGTGCGGCTATCGTGCCATGGCGCTCAAGCCCATAGCAAAGACCGTTTCCGTTTCTCTGGAGGTGCTTCAGGCAGCCGGAGAGCGCGGCGTGCCCTGCTTCTGCGCGGATCTGACGGTGAACCCGACGATGGTGGAGCTGAACAAGCGCTTTGCAGCGGGGCTGGCGCCGCTGCCGGGACTGAAAATCGGCGTCTTTGAATCCAACGGTGCACAGAATTACGCAAATTGGGGGGCAATGTGCCGCGAGTCTCCCGCCTTCGGCGAGCCGTGGACGCAGTTCCGGAACGGCACATATGCGCTGTCGGAGAAATATTACAGGCAGGACGGCAATCTCTGGAAGGAGGGCTAACATGAGACAAGTACGATATGTGATTATCGGCTGCGGCATGATCGCCAAATACCATGTCGCGGCGATTGAAAACTGCGCAGAGGCGCAGGCGGTCGGCGTTTATGGCACCGACCCTACCCGAACCGGAGAGTTTGCAAAGCAGCACGGCCTTGCCGTGTATCCCGAGGCAGCGGACATTTGGGTCGATGGCGATGTCGATGCGGTCTGCATCTGCACGCCCAGCGGCTTTCACGCGGCCTACGCGCTGGAGGCAATCGAGCACGGCAAGCATGTGCTGATCGAGAAACCAATGGCGCTGACCGTCTCCGATTGCGACCGCATTCTGCGCGAGGCGAAGAAAAAGCATGTTCTGGTCGGCGTCGTCAGCCAGCTTCGCTTTTCTCCTGCCGTCGTGCAGGTAAAGCGGGCAATGGAACGCGGCGTGCTGGGGAAGATGGCCTGCGCCGATCTGTATATGAAATACCACAGAAGTCAGGCATATTACGACTCTGCCGCATGGCGCGGAACATGGAAAATGGACGGCGGCGGCGCACTGATGAATCAGGGAATCCATGGCGTGGATCTTCTGCAATATCTTGCCGGACCGGTGGACAGCATCTATGCTAAGGCTAAGACGCAGGTTCGGAAAATCGAGGTGGAGGACACCCTGAGCGCCGTTGCCGAGTTTCACTCCGGCGCCATCGGTGTGATACAGGCGGCGACGAGCCTCTATTCCGGCTTTTCCCGGCGATTGGAGCTGTGCGGCGAAAAGGGCACAATCATTCTGGAGGAAGATAAAATTCTGCTCTGGGACGTTGCCGACGAGCCAATTCCGCCGCAGGAGCAGTGCAGAGGGCAGGAGATTCGCGGCTTTTCCGACCCAAGCAGGATAAGCTGCCTCGGCCATACGCGACAGATTGCCAATTTTACCGCTGCCGTGCAGGGGCGGGAAGCGTTGCTGGTCGACGGGCAGGAGGGACGCAAGGTGCTTCGCATCATCCTAGGTGCGTACCGGTCCTCTGCGGAAAATCGACCGATCAGGCTCACGGAGGTGGATTGAATGAAGAAAATTTATGTCTCCGGTGAACTGCCGCGACGGTTCTCGGAGGGGTTCGCGCTTTTGCGGGACGATCTGGGCTTTGAAAACGGGCCCGACGGCTTTCCGGTGACGCTGAGCGCCGGAGACCGGCTATGCGTGCAGACGGATGCGTGCAGTGCGCGTATCACATATCACACCACAGTCGAGTGCTACCGCGGCCTGTCCCTATTGAGGGAGCACTGGCAGGAAAGCGTTGCCATCGAGCAGCCTGCGCAGTTTGAAACGCTGGGCGTGATGTTCGACGTGTCCCGCAATGCGGTCTTGAAGCCGGAGACGCTGCGCTTTTTCTTCCGGAAAATGGCGCTGCTGGGCTTCCACCTCGGCATGATGTACACCGAGGATACTTATGAAGTAAAGGAATATCCCTATTTTGGCTATTTGCGCGGAAAATATAGCATGCAGGAGCTTCGCGCACTGGATGATTATGCCGACGCGTTGGGAATCGAGCTTTGCCCATGCATTCAGACGCTTGGACACCTGAACCGTGCACTTCATTGGCCCGCAATGGCGCATATGAAGGATACGGAGGAGGTGCTTCTGGTCGATGACCCGCAGACGCTCAGCTTCATCCGTTCAATGCTGGAGAATGCCACCGCGCCTTACCGTTCCAATCGCATCCATATCGGGATGGACGAAGCGCATTTTCTGGGGCAGGGCGCTTATTTGCGCCGTCACGGCTACACGCCGCCCTTCCGGATCATGCAGACGCACCTGAAGCAGGTGGGGCAGATCGTCCGGGAGCTGCATCTTGACGTGATGATGTGGAGCGATATGTATTTCCGCCTGTCCAGCCCCACCGGCGGTTACTACGATGCCCCCGGCATTGATCCGCAGATTGTGGCCGATGCGCCGCCGGACATCGGTCTGGTGTACTGGGACTACTACCATGCGGACGAAGCTACTTATGACCGCATGCTGTCCATGCACGAGAAATTCGCTGCACCGATCGGCTTTGCAGGCGGCATCTGGACATGGACTGGCCCCGCGCCGCACTATGAAAAGACAATAGAGACCAGCCTCGCAGCACTGCGTCAGGCGAGGGCGCATCGCGTTCCCTTGGTGCTTGCCGCCGCATGGGGAGACAACGGCGCGGAATGCAATCTGCTGACGACGTTATATGGGCTTGCTCTGTACGCAGAATTTTGCTATACTGGAGCATATTGCGAGGATGCCCTTACCCGGCGCTTCCGCTCGGTGATGAATGCCGATGCACAGGCGTTTTTGAATTTGACCCGCTTTAATGCGCTGCCCGGTGTGAAGGATTGGTCGCTTCGCCCTGTGAACGCGGCCAAGTTCCTGCTGTATCAGGACCCGCTCGTTCCGCTGTTCGAGGCGGATTTGGCCGGTGTGGATATGGCGGCGCATTATGAAGGGCTTGCGGCAGATTACCGGAAATATCAGACGGAAAATCCGGAATTTGCGCTGCTGATGGGCTTCTACGCTCGGCTGGCAGAGGCGCTGACGGTGAAATGCCGCTTCCACCAGTTGGCGGGTCCGGCGGTCAGAGCGGGGGATCGGGAGACTGCTGCACGGTGCGCCATGCTGGCAGCGCAGGCAAAGGAAAAGCTGGAAGCGCTGCGCCTTGCTTACCGTGCACTGTGGTACAGCACCAACAAAACCTATGGCTTTGAGATTTTGGATCTGCGGCTGGGCGGCTGCGTTGCCCGCATGGACTCTGCGGAGCAGATGATGCGGGACTATGCGGCGGGCACGGTCGATACCGTCGCCTCTCTGGCCGAAGAACCGCTGCCGTACACCCGCTTGCCGGACGGCGCACTTCGTGGCAGCTATGCCTGGAACGAAATCGTGTCCGCCTGCAAGATCGATCTTTAAAAATGCGAGAAAGGAAATTGATATGTCTGGAAAAATTACCGTAGCCATTTGCGGAATGGGCATCCGCGGCGCCGAGGCTTACGCGTCTTATCAGAAGATTCGCCCGGAGGAAATGCAGGTTGTTGCCGTTGCCGACCCGAGACCCGAGCAGCGCGAGCTGGCGGTGAGGGAGTTCCATGTCAAGCCTGAGCTGTGCTTTGCCTCCGGTGAGGAGCTGCTGGCACAAAAACGGCTGGCGGATGTTTTGATTATCGCCACACAGGACACGGATCATGTCCGCTATGCGCTGCCTGCACTGGAAAAGGGATACCATCTTCTGGTGGAAAAGCCCATCTCGCCCAAGCTCGAGGAGTGTATTGCCCTGCGCGAGAAAGCGCACGAGTGCCACCGCATCGTGATTGTCTGCCACGTCCTGCGCTACACGCAGTTCTATCAGAAAATTTTCGATCTGCTGAACGGTGGCACCATCGGCAAGCTGGAGACCTTCCACGCCACGGAAAACGTTGCCTACTGGCACTTTGCGCATAGCTTTGTGCGCGGCAACTGGCGGCGCAGCGATCTTTCAAGCCCTGTGATCCTGGCAAAAAGCTGCCACGATATGGATATTTTCCGCTGGCTGGTAGGCAAGCCCTGCCTGCGCGTGTCCAGCTTCGGCAGCTTGGACTGGTTCCGCGCGGAAAATGCGCCTGCGGGCAGCACGATGCGCTGTCTGGACTGTGCGGCAAAGGAAAACTGTCCCTACGATGCGGAAAAGATCTACATTTACAATAAGAAAAGCGGCTACCGATCCGGCACGCGTTTTTGGCCGCTGACGGTGCTGTGTCCAGAGCCAACCGAGGAATCCCTCTATGAAGCCATGAGAACCGGGCCTTACGGCCGCTGCGTCTACCACTGCGATAACAATGTGGCCGATCATCAGGTGGTGAACATGGAATTTGCGGACGGCGTTGTCGGTACGTTCACGATGTCTGCCTTCACGCAGGACTGCTACCGAACCATCTGCCTGATGGGCTCCATGGGCGAGATTGAGGGCAATCTGGAGGAAAATGCAGTGTATGTCCGCCGCTTCGGGCAGCCGGAGGAGCGCATCGCGCTCGATCCCGTAAGCGACGAATTTGCCGGCCACGGCGGCGGAGATTCCCGCATGATGGAGTACATGTGTCGGCTGGTCTCCAACGGCGGGCAGGATGCGCTGACCTCCGTGGATGCTTCAGTCGAGAGTCATATTATGGCGCTTGCCGCAGAGGAAAGCCGCCTGCACGACGGCGCGGCGATCGATCTTGCCGAATTTGCAAAAAAATAAGGGGTGCAGAACATGATTCGTATCGGAACCGTAAACATTGATACCTCCCATCCCATGGGCTTTGCCGAGGCGATGGAGAAAGAAAATCGCGCCAGATATGTGGGCGTTTACAACGACTCCTTCCGCGACGACGCGGAGGTGGAGGGCTTCATCCGCCGGTTCGGCTTGGAAAAGCGCTGCCGGACGATCGACGAATTGGCCGAAATGTGCGACATCGGTTTTATACAGGGCTGCGATTGGGACGATCATCTCCGCTGCGCAATGCCGTTTCTTGAACGCGGCAAGCCGGTATTCATTGACAAGCCCCTCGTCGGCAACCTGAAGGATCTGAAGCGGATCGAGGAGCTGGCGGAAAAGGGCGCGGTAATCCTCGGTGCGTCCAGCGCACGCTACGCCTACGAGGTGCAGGAATTTTTGGCGATTCCGGAGGAAGAACGCGGCAAGATCGTTCAGGTTTTCGGGACGGCCGGTGTGGATGAGTTTAACTACGGCATCCATATCGCAGAGTGTATCGGCGGGATCCTGGGCGACGGCGCACGCTGGGTGCGCTTTCTTGGCAGGGGTGAGGCTGATGGAAAATATTCCGAGAGCTACTATGTCCAGTATGCGGGCGGAGAAAGCGCCATTTTCAATACCTTCACGGGCACATGGCAGCCCTTTGTCCTGACAATCATGACCACAAAGACGACCTATCATTTCAAAATCGATTCCAATAAGCTCTATGCGGCGCTGATCGAGCAAATCTGCAACTACATGGAGGGCAAGCCCAGCCGGATGGCTCCCGTGCAGTCTCTTGGAGAGTCCGTGCGGATTATGCTGGCAGCGGCAGAGTCGAGAGCGCGGGACGGACAGTGCGTCGCGCTGGCAGAGCTGACCGAGGACGGCGCCTCCTACGACGGCAAAAAATTCTGGGAGAGCTATCGCGCGGCCTCCGGCCCGATGTACGCAGGACTGTGAGCCAAAGAAACGCACGGAAAGGAGTATTCCGATGGAACAAACGCTGTTCATGAAGCAGGAGGTCTACTTCCGGAAATGTAGCTTTTGCAACGTGTTCGAGGCTACGGACAAAAAGCCCTCCGGCATTTTTCCGCATGCGCATGACTACACGCAGATCTGGTATGTGACCCGCGGGAAATGTGAGCACTATGTGGAAGGGCAGACCTATCTGATGACGGCGGGGGATACCTTCCTGCTTCCGCCGAAGGTGGAACACAAGACGCTGCTGGGTCCGGATTCTGCCGTAATCAGCTGCGAACTGTCGCTGGAGGCGGTCTTGCCGGACAGCAGCGTCGCGCAGGAAAAGGATCTCAAGAGCTATCTGGATCTGATGTCCATTATGAACTTCTTGCAGGACTCTAAAAGCCGTCAGCCGCGTTTCATGTTCCGCTCGGAGGTGCGGCCGGTGGTCGATCGACTGATGCGGGAGATTCTGGCGGAATTTCAAGAGGAAAAACCCTGCTATCAGGATATGCTTCGGGTAAAGCTGCAGGAGCTTCTGCTGCTGTTCATCCGGGAATTCATTGTTTCACCGGACTACCGCACCACGGACGCGATCTATGAGCGCAACCTGCCCCTGATGGAAAAGGCAATCCGCTATATTGATGAGCACTATGCCGAGCAACTGATGCTTGAGGATGTTTGCAGAGTTTCGACCCTGTCGAAAACGTACTTCTGTTATCTGTTCAAGCTGATGACGAAAAAGACCTTTGTGGAATACCTGACCGAATGCCGAATCCATGAAGCGCTGCGGCTGCTGGAAAACGACGAGGATTCCATCCAGACCGTCAGCGAGAAGCTGGGCTTTAACGATGCTGCGCATTTTTCCAGAACCTTCAAAAAGCAGGTCGGAATTTCTCCGCGCGGCTATCGCAAGCTCCGCAATCCGACGGAAACCGACGGGGAGGACAATGCCGATGACGTGCTTTGAATTGCTGACCGCCTTTCTGGACGCCGTCCCCGAACGCTATGGGATTCCCGGCTGTGACTGCGCCGTCGCAAGGGACGGCGAGATCATCTTCCGCCACAGTGTGGGTTTTTCCGACCCGAACGGAACGGTTCCGGTGTCTCCGAACGATACCTACTGGATATACTCCGCGACAAAGCTCTTTACCTGTACCGCCGCAATGCGGCTGATCGAGGAGGGAAAGCTGAAGCTGGACGCGCCGGTCAGCGACTACCTGCCGGAGTTCGGAGCGCTGAGATGGAAAGCGGCAGACGGAACCGTCCGGCCGGTGCAGACGACGCTGCGAGTGCGAAATCTGATGAACATGACCGGCGGACTGGACTACGACCTGACGCGGCCCGCACTGCGGGAAACCATGCGGGATGAAAACGCCTCGACGAGAACAATCGTGGCCGCGCTGGCAAAAGACCCTCTGTGCTTTGAGCCGGGAGCGCACTTTTTGTATAGCCTTTGTCATGATGTGCTGGGTGCCGTGATCGAAGCGGCCTCCGGAAAACGCCTTTCCGACTATGTTCGTCAGACGATTACCGACCCTCTGGGCATGCAGAACACCACGTTCCACCCGACGCAGGCGCAGCTTTCCCGCCTTTCCACGCAGTATGCGCATGTGGATTTGCAGGGGAACCGACAGGTGATTCACCAGAACAACCGCTTCCGATTGTCCAAAGCGTATGAGTCCGGCGGTGCGGGCCTGCTCAGTACCGTGGACGATTATATCCTGCTGGCCTCGGCTCTGAGCTGCGGCGGCTTGGGCGCAAACGGCTATCGCGTGCTGAAGCCAGAATCCGTCCGTCTGATGGCTTCCAATCAGCTCAACGCGGTGCAGCGTAAGGATTTTTTGGCAAGAAGCGAAGCTGCAAAGGGTTACAGCTACGGCCTAGGCGTACAGGTTCTTGTGGAGGATCTGCACAACGGCGTGCCTCTGGGGGAATTCGGCTGGGACGGCGCGGCAGGGGCGTATGCGCTGATCGATCCGGTGAACCGGATCGCCATGTACTACGCTCAACAGGTCTGCCAATCCTATATTACCTATCAATATCTGCACCCCGCGCTGCGAGACACGCTCTATCGCTGCCTTAACAGATAAAATCATGCGCGGCGATCCTATCAACTTGTACAAAAAGCAAATCTGCAACTTGTGAATGTTGCACAAAGGGATGCGAAATCCAACAACGCACTTGTATGATTTGCAAAATTATTTGTATAATCTGCAAAGACTTGCGACACATTTTTTGATAAAATCTATCTAGTGAATGACAGTAATATCTGTGTTCACCAAAATAATATCAGGAGGATCCGTAATGAAAAAGATTCTTGCGCTGCTGTTGGCTGTTATGATGGTCATTGGTCTGCTTGCTGCCTGCGGCACAGAAGAAACCCCGAACAACACTGACAACTCCAATCCCAGTTCTGAAACCCCGAGCTCCTCTCAGGACGTGACCGGCGAGCCGGTTGTGGTCACTGTCTGGACCATGTATGCTGAGTCCGACGAGCCGACCTTCACCTCGAACCGCTATCAGAAGCTGGTTGATGACTTCAACGCTTCTCATACCGACATTCAGATCGAGCTTGCCAACGCAAAGACCTATGACAACATCATCACCGCGATTTCCGCCGGCGAGACGCCCGACATCTTCCAGATGTACTGGCAGTATGCTCCGTCTCTGGCTGAGAACGGCGCGATCATGGAACTGACCGATTATGTCAATGCCGATGCCAATTTCGACAAGACCGACTTCCTCAGCTCTGTCTGGAACCTCTGCTCCGTCGGCGAGAGCATCTACTCCATCCCCCTGAGCGCTTCCACGACCTACATCCTCTACAACCCGAAGATTCTTGCCGAGAACGGCTGGGATCATTTCCCCACCACGATGGAAGAATTTGAGAAGTGCGCTCTGGACTGCACCAAGCTCGCTGCCGACGGCAGCATCGAAGTGATGGGCTTCAACCCCATCTTCCCGTGGCAGGACGACGTTCTGTGGCCCGCTGCCTTCGGCGCCGAATGGATGACCGCCGACGGCAATGTCAACTTTGACAACGAGGGCATCCGCGCTGCTTATTCCTTCCAGAAGAGACTCATCGATGCTGCCGGCGGCCATGAAAAGGTTTCCGCATGGGGCACCGACTGGAACGCCTCCCGCTGCACTACGACCGACCCGGTTCTGACCGGCAAGGCTGCAATGCGCTTCAACGGCGACGCCGGTCTGGCGAGCTTTGAGGCTGCCGGCACCGAGTTGGGCCTGACCTACGGCGAAGATTTTGCCATCGCTCCGCTGCCCACCAGCATGCTGACCGCAGGTGTCTTTGAAGTTAATGCGAAGTCCGCACATCCCGACGCTGCTTGGACGGTTCTGTCCTATCTGACCTCCAAGGAGTCCATGACTTACATGGCAGAGGGCGACCAGAACAGAGGCGCTTTCATGCCCCGTACTTCTGCACTGGATGCACTGGCTGCAATGAACGTTTCCAATGCCGTCAAGGAAGCTGCCAGCCTGCTTAAGAGCGAGACGCTGGTTTCCTTCCCGATGAGCGCATTCGTCAACGAATATCTGACTGCGATCTCCACCAATATGAGCGAATATCTGCGCGGCAATCTCGATCTCGACACTGCGATCGCGAACGTGCAGGAGGAAGCTCAGGCTGCCTGCGATTCCTATAAGTAATTCATTTCGTTTTTCCTTATGGGCAGGGATGCCGCTATAGCGGCATCCCTGCCGTACCTAAGACCACAAGCTTGATCCAATGCGTATTTCTCTCTTTTGATTTCCGTATTTCGTATAAGACAGAAAACAAGACGGGGAAATGCGCATTGCCGAAAAGGAGGATACAAATTGAAACACAGAACAGATGTGGAAAGAACAAAGTACGGCGTTCGGCTTCGCTCGCGAGCGCTGCAAAGACGCTATAATTTGATGGGGTTTTTGTTTGCTTCCCCTTGGATCATCGGCTTTTTGTGCTTTACGATTATTCCGATCGTTCTTGCACTGTATTACAGCTTCACAAACTATAACCTCTTTAACAAATGCGATTGGGTCGGCCTGAAGAACTATGCCGATATGTTCAAGGACAAGTACATCTGGAAAAGTCTGTGGAACACGTTTTATGTCACCATTATCGGCACGCCGCTGGCACAGATCGTTGCACTGATTTTGGCCCTTCTGCTGAATCAGAAGAAGGTAAAGGGCCTGCCGGTGTTCCGTACGCTGTTCTACCTGCCCACACTGGTGCCGGTTGTGGCCAGCTCCATGCTGTTTATGTGGGTGCTCAACGGCAACTACGGCCTTTTGAATACGCTGCTGGGCTACTTTGGCATTGAGGGACCCTACTGGCTGACCGACCCGAAGTTCACGAAGATCTCCCTCATTATGATGGACACCTGGCGCTGCGGCACAGTGATGATCATCTATCTGGCTGCACTGCGCGCCGTACCGGAGAGCCTTTATGAGGCTGCCGAGCTGGACGGTGCGGGGCCAATCCGCCGCTTCTTCTCCATCACGCTGCCCTACATTTCCCCGACCATTCAGTTCCAGGTCATCATGGCGATGATCTCGAATTTCCAGTATTTCACACAGGCTTATGTGTTCGCAAGCCTGACCGACGCGGCCTCGGGCGCGGGTGCGGGCGGCGGACCCAGCAATTCCATGCTGTTCTACTGCCTGTATCTGTACCGTAAGGCGTTTGCGCAGTACAAGATGGGCTATGCCTGTGCGATGGCCGTCCTCCTTGCAGTGATCGTCATGGTCAGCACGGCGCTGGTCATGCACTTCTCCGAAAAGTCGGTCAACTACGATACGGAATAAGGAGGTACCGACATGAAAAAATTAGATCGCTCGATTGTCAGCCAGCGGATCGGCCGCCTGTTTGGCATTTTGTTCCTCGTATTCTTTGCGTTCGTTTTTGCAATGCCTCTGTATTGGATGGTTCGTACCGCTCTGATGGACGATGGCTCGGTATTTGCGATTCCGGTGAAGTGGCTCCCCGATCCCGTGAAGTGGGATAACTTTGTGAAGGTCGTCAAGCGAATGGACTTGGCGAAGTACACCACGAACACCATCATCACCTCCGTCCTGCCCGTTCTCGGCGTGTTGTTTTCCTGCCCGCTCGTTGCCTATTCCCTGACGCTTGTGCCGTGGAAGGGCGGCAAGGTTATCTTCCCGGTCATCCTGTTTACCATGATGATTCCGTGGCAGGTCACGCAGATCCCGATGTACAGCATCTGGGCAAAGCTGGGACTGACGAATTCCTTCGTTCCCCTGATTCTGCCCAGCTTCTTAGGCAGTGCCTATTACATTTATCTCTGCCGCCAGTATATGAAAAGCTTGCCGAAATCCGTCATTGAGGCAGCCAGAATTGACGGTGCAAACGAATTTCGCATTCTCTATACGATTGTCTATCCCATGTGCAAGTCCGTGTTGACGACCATTGCGGTTCTTGTGTTTATTGCGCATTGGAACGACCTGAATGGCCCGCTGCTTTATCTGCATGATTCCGCCAAATACACGCTGTCGATCGGTCTGCAGCAGTTCCGTGCTGCGGACAAGCCTGAGTGGCCGCTGCTGATGGCGGCGAGCACAGTGTTCACGTTCCCGCTGATCGTTTTGTTCTTCTTTGCGCAGAAATATTTCCTCAATGGCATCTCCACGACATCCGGCTTGAAATAACGGAACTCTGATTTTCAGAGGCTCCTAGACTCCCTTTCCGGCAGGGGCGTGCTTGCGTGCGTCCCTGCCATGTGTTATGATTATGGCGATGCTTCAATTCCTTTAGCGGAGGTTTACTATGGGCTTTTACGAGCGGCAATTCGGAGAGATGGAAAAAGAAAAAAAGAAAACCGCGCAGCCTGAGCGACCGCACGGCCGTCTAGCAGGAAACTATGACCGTCTCCTGATCGACAATTTCAAACTTCTTCTGTTTTTACTTCCTTTTTTGATCTGCTTTTATATCGGTCTGGCTGCGGGCATGTACGCTGTGCTGCTGATCGGCCTGTTGCTGCTGATTCCGGCAGGCGCTGCCGTCGCGGCCATGTATGACGAGGGATTTCAAATTGCGCGGCGCATCGAAAAGCGCAATCGGCGCGGCTTCTTTGAAAGCTGCCGTTTGAACTGGAAGCAGGGCTGTGCCACCATGGCACTGCTGGTGCCTATGATGGCAGTACTGCTTCTGCTCCTGCTGGTTACGGCAGAGCGGCCGGTGTGGGTGATTGTCTGCCTGATGCTTGGCGCCTATCTTTTGACCTCATTTGCGATCAATTCCTTTGCGCAGATCGCGCTGGTGCCGCTGCCGCTGCTTCAAATCTGGAAAAACGCCGTCATTCTGATCTTTCTCTGCGGCTGGCGCGGCCTGTTGGCAGCGCTTATGCAGCTTGCTGCGCTGGTACTGTTGTACGAATACATCGCGTATGCCTCCATCGGGCTGCTGTTTTTAGGACCTGCGCTGCTTATTACATGGAGCGCCATGCTGCTGTTCCCCAAGCTGGAAATGATTTTGGTGCGGAAATAATCAAAACAGGTCGAGTACGGACTGCACGATGCCGACGCGCGTGAAAGCATCCGTGAACGCGAAGGGCTTGCCGTCCTTGTCGGTCAGCCTTGCCTGCGCGGCAAGGTCGGCGCGCGGAAAGCGGATCTCGACCGGCAGCGGTGAGGGGAGCGTAAACGGCGCGGCGCTTGCGCCCTTTTGTGCGGCCTCGAGCACGGTGCGGTAGATGTCCTTGCATACGGCGGCGGGGTGCCTGCTGATTACACTGTTCCACGAAAGGCTGCGCTTGGTTTCCACGGTTGCGATCGGGCCGAAGGTACGCCGCGCCTCGGCGACACATTTGTCATCGGAGGCGCAGAACAGGACCGGTACGCCGTGCGCGCCTGCGTAGGCCGCGTCTATGGCAAGCTCGCCTGCAAATTCGCCGTTCAGCTTGTAGGTTTGCAGCGTTTTTGAACTGAATGTGTGGGAGAGCACGGCATCCTTCGTTCCACCCATGGCATGGTAGCCGATGAAAAGTACGGCTGTCCAACTGGAATCCAGACCGACAAAGCGCCCCTTGTGTCCCGCACCGAGCAGAATCCGGCAGCGCTCGTCCAATTCGTCGTAGCAGAGGTTGACGCCGCTTCCGTGGGCGTCCCAGACGATTACTTCGTCCGCGCCCACGTCAAACAGCGCACGCGCGGCGGCATTGGCCTCGCGTGTGGCCTGAAGGCAGGCAAAACGGTAATTTTCCGAATCCGCCAGACCGATGCCGGGGGTTCCGACCGCGCAGGCGACACCCTCACAATCGACGGCGATGTAGTATTTTCCGGGCATAGGCAAACTCCTTTTCTGAATTGCAGTTATATTATACAAAAAATTACCTGATTTTGCAAGTAAAAATGAAAATTACTCGAAAGAAGGCTGAAATTATGGAGAGGCTCTGCCGCGAGATTGGAATGCCGGAGGCTGTGACAGAACGGCTTCTTTCGCTTCACGCTGATGCCGGATTTGCGCCGGACGTGGAAAAGCTGATGCACGAAGAAACATGGACTGATGGCCTTTCTGCGCTGAATAAGGAGCTTGGCGTGGATCCGGACGGCATGAAAATGCTCTGCTGCATGCTGCGCTGTGCGCTGTCTGCGTGGACGCGCTACCAGGAACTCAAGATTTCCCGTAAAATATATATTAATACCATGGCCTGCTTCTCCCGTTTTGTGCGAGAGCATTTGGAGAGCTTTGGCAGCTATGGCTTTGACAGGGGGTTCTGGACGGTTCGGCAGGTGTCCTGCAAGCTGTTCCGCGTCGGCGAGCTGGAATACGAGCTGGCGAGCTGCGAGGGTGCGCCGCAGCTTCGGCTGCACATTCCGTCAGACGCGCATTTAGAGCGTGCGCTTCTGTGTGCGTCTGTCGCTCAGGCGAAAGCCTTGATCGCCCGATGCTTCCCAGCATATGAAAATGCACCGATGTGCTGCTGCTCGTGGCTTCTGTCGCCGACCTTAAAGGCGCTCCTGCCTGCGCAGTCGCGCATTTTGGAATTTCAAAAATCCTTCCGCATTACGCCCCTCGGCAACGGCGACAGCTACCGTCAGTGGGTTTATCGTGATCCGAATCTGCCGATCACGGATTTTCCAGAAAATACCGCTTTACAGCGAAGCCTCAAGGCGTATCTGCTGAACGGTGGTGTATTCACGGAGGCGGAGGGGACCTTGCTTCAAAATCCGTTTCAATAAATAAAAGGAGGAACACGGCTGTGGCTATTAAAATGGGATGGCGCTGGTACGGAGAGGGAAATGACCCGATCTCGTTGGCGGACATCAAACAGATTCCCGGCGTGACCGGCATCGTCTGGGCGCTGCACCACAAGCTGCCCGGTGAAATCTGGGAGGAGGCGGAGATCCGGGAGGTCGTGGAGCAGATTCACGCCTACGGCTTCGATGCCGGATGCGTGGAATCCGTGAATGTCCATGACGACATTAAAATCGGCCTGCCCACGCGAGACGACTTGATCGAAAACTATAAAATCTGCATCCGGAATCTCAGCAAGTTTGGCGTGAAGGTCATTTGTTATAATTTTATGCCGATTTTCGACTGGACGCGGACAGACCTGTTCCACCCGGTCGGGGACGGCTCTACCGCGCTGTTCTACCAGAAGAATCTGATTCAGAAGGATTACAAGGCCATGGCAGCCTACATTCTGAATTTTACGGAAAAATATAACATGACCTTCCCCGGATGGGAGCCGGAGCGCATGGCAAAGCTCGACGAGCTGTTCAAGGCCTATGCGCCTGTGACCAAGGAGAAGCTGTGGGAAAACCTGAAGTATTTCCTCGAAGCCATTCTGCCGATCTGCCGCGAGTGCGACGTGAAAATGGCGATCCATATGGACGACCCGCCCTGGGATATTTTCGGCCTGCCGCGTCTGCTGGTGGACGGGCCATCAATCGACCGTTTTCTGAAAATGGTGGACGATCCCTACAACTGCCTGACGCTCTGCACCGGCTCGCTGAGCGCGAATCCCGAAAACAACTGCGCGGAGATCATCCGCAAGCATTGTGATCGGATCGCTTTTGCACACATCCGCAATGTCCATCACTTTGAAAACGGCGATTTCTCCGAGGCGGCGCACCGCGACTGCTGCGGCGAAACCGGCATTATCGAGGTGCTGCGCGCCTATCACGACTGCGGCTTTGCGGGCTACGTCCGTCCGGATCACGGACGCCACCTCTGGGAGGAAGGCCCCGGCACCTGCCGCCCCGGCTATGGAAAGTACGATCGCGCATTGGGTGTGGAATATATGCTCGGCGTGTGGGACACGCTGGACAGGCTCGAATCGATTCATCAGAAAGGATGCTGAAACTATGAAAACTCTCCCCTTGGCCCATGATTTTACGGATAAAGTGGTGGTAATTACCGGTGCGGGCGGTGTGCTCTGCGGCAATATGGCGCGCGCCTACGCCAAGGCCGGCGCCAAGGTCGCCGCACTGGACCTGAACGACGAAGCCGTCAAAAAGCTGGCAGAGGAAATGACGGCACAGGGGTGCCATGTGATTGGCTATCAGGCCAATGTCCTCGAGCCGGAGACGCTCGAGGCGGTGCATCAGCAGGTGCTCAGGGATTTCGGACCCTGTGATATTTTAATCAACGGTGCAGGCGGCAACAACGCCCGCGCGACCACGGACAACGAATACCAGCACGAGGCGAAGTCGGGGCAAAAGACCTTTTTTGATTTGGATGCCTCCGGCGTGGATTTCGTGTTCCGCCTGAACTTTCAAGGTACACTGATTCCCACGCAGGTCTTTGCAAAGGACATGGTTGACCGTAAACAAGGCTGTATTCTGAACATTTCGTCCATGAATGCCTACATTCCGCTGACCAAAATCCCCGCTTATTCCGGCGCAAAGGCTGCGGTTTCCAACTTCACGCAGTGGCTGGCAACGCACTTTGCCGGTTCGGGCATTCGCGTCAACGCGATCGCACCGGGCTTTTTGGTTTCAAGTCAGAACCGGGCACTGCTGTTCAATCCCGACGGTACGCCCACACCCAGAACGGAAAAAATTCTGGCGGGCACGCCCATGAACCGCTTTGTGGAGGCGGACGAGCTGCTGGGCGGCGTGTTCTTCCTGACGGATGACGCGGCGGCTTCCGCGATTTCCGGCGTGGTGCTGCCGATCGATGCGGGCTTCTCCGCTTATTCCGGCGTGTAAGCCCAAAAATATGAGAAACTATGCATTCGGGGTCGATGTCGGCGGAACGTTCTGCAAGCTCGGCCTCTTTGAAACGGACGGAACACTGCTGGAGCGCTGGGAGATCCCGACAGACACGCGGGACGGCGGCACGCGCATTTTGCCGGATGTCGCCGCCTCCATTCAGGAACGTCGGAAGAAACTGCCAGAAAACTCCGTCCTTGGGGTCGGCGTGGGCGTTCCAAGTCCCATGACGCAGGACGGCGTCG
>ERZ779840.605-NODE-605-length-40278-cov-5.944236_pt1 | contig 40278 bp, 43 predicted proteins | sample MGYA00511561_ERZ779840 | MGnify/ENA primary metagenome ERZ779840 (study PRJEB29588, sample SAMEA2162036) | human gut metagenome | biome: human gut; feature: human-associated habitat; material: faeces | place: Denmark | collected 2008/2010 ...
CAGCCGTATCCAGATATTCAGAAACTTCATCGATAGATGACATTGCTTCGTCGAGGGTATCGATGGCAGATTGCATCTTTTCACCCTGCTCTCCTCCCTGAAACGATTCGGGAAGATTGTCGTAAGATTCCTGTTCTTCATCCCGGACTTCATCGATTTTATCCCGAATCTCATCCAGGCTTTCTTTGATTTCATCAATGATGGCGCGGCGGGAACTATTCATGGTTCTCAGTTTTTAAGGGGTTAGCTGTTTGTTTAAGAGTTGTTTTTGCGGCCATAGTCTGCCGAACCTGGGCAACCAGTTCGTCCATACTATGTATAGGGACACACGGCCCAATCGCCTTCTGATTACCAAGAGGTGTGAACGTGAGATTGTAATCCTCGTCAGGCTGTAACCCGCCGATGGTCAACTTGCCGTAGTGAATGTGATAGTAATCGCAGCGCATGGCATACGATTCATCGGGCGGGTTGAGCCGAAATTCGGGTAACAAACGAACCAATTCGTTTAGAATGGGCACGATGACTTCGGCCTGATAATCAGGCATTGTCGGGGCATTCGTATTTTTACGAAGTGTGTTGTTGCTGACAGCGGCATAAAACGCGGCGGCGTTCTTGCGGTAGGCATCGATTAAAAGTTGTATTTCATAATTCGATCTTGTGAATTGATATTACTTTTCCACTCCTTGCAAGTGGTTATTATTCGGTTGTTGATTAAGAGTTTTATCGATCTCTTCTACACAGTGGCGTATGGTCGCCGAATCAATCAGACCGCCGAACAAGTCGTGAACGAACCGGTCGTCGTTCTGCTCGACGATCAGCCGCAGTACGTTGGCTGCAACAGCAAAATAGAGGGCCGCCATGGGCCCTCTATCCAGTATGCCTTGAATCTTCCGATCCAGAGTTATACGTTTTTCCATGGCGTCAGACTTCGATAAAGCGTACATAATACTGCCCAAACGCACAGTCGTTATCGTTGATCTCGGCGGCCAGTTCGTCAGGGGTTAGTTTGCGAACCTCGTAGAGTTCATCGTCGTCTTCATCATCGATGCTATGCAACGGGCCTTTCTCATACGCTGTGACGATCTGCTCGTCGGTAGCGTTGCGCGGCATCAGTTGGAAGGGCCAGATAAAGGCAAAGAGTTCTTTCTTGAGATATGGAATCGCTGTGGCCTCCGCTTCTACTGAATCGAGATCCACTTCTCCACATTTTTCACACGCTGCATCCGGCTCGTCAAAGATATTGAGTATTTCGACGGTATTGGGATTGACCCGTGCATCGCAGGCCACATCCGTGCCACCGCAAACGCTGCATTTGTAGATGACCTTGGGCTCCGCCTCGCAAGGAAGGCCGTCGAGGGCCATCGTGCAAATGTCGGCATGATCCTGCCACATGCCCTGATCGATGCTCAGCTCCTTGTAGCGGTTCCACAGAGTAACCAGCCAATCGATGTTAATTTCACTTAGGGGGCAAGTTTTTTTCTCGTCAGTCTGTGCATCGACCAGCAGGCAATCGCCGGTTTCATTATGGATCGCCGTTAGTTTATATTTCACATAGCACGGGTCGCCATTACGGTCTTCCTCTTTCAATGAATACTGTATGAGGAAGCCATCCGTGAGGATATTGTGCGATACGACAAAGGGCGGCTATCAGTTTATCAGAAAGATTCTTCACTTGTGTTTGAGGGGCTATGCCCAGAATAATTGTCGTTTTGCTCATGATTAAATATCTTCTAATTCTCTAACTCCGTAATTTCTGGCCCATACGGCCACGCCGTCCCAGAGCATGTCGGCACCCCTCTCGACCTTTTCGGCAATACGGTCGATGACGCCGGCGTCCTGTTCCGTCACGTGGTAGCAATGTTCGCGCATCTGTTCTACGGTCAGGGATTCGACCACGTAGGAGCGTCCGTTCTCCTCGATCTGTGCGTTCAGCTCGCCGAGCAACCGGCGCTGTTCGGGAGTTATATCCGTCATGGCCAATTCCAACTGGCGGAGGGTTTGTTGCATTTGAATACTGGTAAAGTTCATAGTGAAATTATTAAGGATGTTTTGTACTAATCTCGATACCCCTGCACAATGGCTATGAAATCGAGAATTCCGGCATAATGTTCCGGATCGACCGGGTAGTTCTTTTCCGGAATCTCGATCTTGTCATTGATGCCGTTTACCCGGATTCCCGTCTTCGTCGAGGAAGACATCGGTGAGGGCGATATAGGGATTCTCGTGCTTGCCGTAGAAAAGCGTATCGTCCGTATTGCATAATATTAATATTTGATGGATCGACAGAGAATTTCCCGTTTCATGATTTCGCAGGTGCCGGCATCGAATACGGCGTAGTACGTTACGCCATGTTCGTTGCGGTAACAGATGCCGTCGTACCCTTGGGCTACCCACTTCTGCATGTCGATATTCGCATCGTCGGCTCCACTGAGCCACTCCTCCTCGGAACGGACGACATACAGATGCCGCAAAGTGATGCGGGCATGAAGCAGCGTAGCGGCCTCGCCTGGCCGCAAACCGCCGCGGCCCTCGGCACGGGCAAACTCCTCGGCTACGGTACGGCTGTTGGTAAAGTAGATGACGCGGTTGCCGTCAGTGGAAAATTGTACACTCGGATCGGGTGTGCCATGGTAGACTGGCTCGATGATATCGTCGTAATAGAGAATCCCCTGACGTACGGCTGCATTTTCGAGCTCCTGCCACCAGGTATCGTCCTGCCCGTCGTCCTTAAAGTCGATCGGCTGATCGGCCGAAATGCGCCAACAGGCTCGTGTCGCGGCGTCGGCCTCCTCGACGATCGTCTGTATTTGGGGGTCGGTCGTATCTTTAGTGCAGAAGGGACAGGGAAACCCTTCCAGTTCCTGACGGCTGACATAACTGCTGTCGCAGCGGAATTTGCGGGTATAGAAATCGCCTTCGACGATCTCGAAACCCAGGCCCTCGACCAGCAGCACCGTGGTGCCGTTGTCGTTATGGGACATGGTGCGTTTGCCCATGTGTTTGTCACGGATCTCGGCCCAGTTCGGCAGGTCGTCGCGCTCGGTGTCCCAGATTCTGCGATAGTCTTTGGGGAGCGCATTGTATTCTGAAAGTGTGATTTTTATCATATCGAATATTGTTTTCTCGGGATTATGATTTCTCGGTAAGTTTAGCGCGCAGAACTCTGACCAGGGCGAAACAGCCGTCGAGTTTCGGGCCGCACTTGCCACTCGTACGGGTGTAGCTGATACTGTTCAAGGAAAGTTCTTCCACACACCTGCGCAAAGTTCCATGCGTGCGAAGCGATACGGGAACCTGCAGCTGTTTGCATAGGCAGATAAAGTCTTCGCAGGGGATAAACTCCCCAGCGACGAACCGTTCCCCTGCTTTCCGCAATCGCTCCTGCTTCCGTTCTTCGGCTTGCCGCCACTGCTCCTCTTTGCGGCGTTTTTGCTTCTCGTCCTCCTGACGCAGGCGCTTCCGGCGCTCTTCACGATAGCGGATCAGAGACTCCGCGTCGAGGCCAAGCTCTTCGTAGATACGCACGAACAGGAGCTGCAGGTGTTGCCCCTCCTGCATGGTTCGTTCGACAATCTGGTGGAAAACCGCAAGGAACTGCGCTCCGGCCTCGGCTACATTTTGGCCGGCGAGGACTCTTCTGCTGTAGGCGGCGTACTCGAAGAAAACATTGTCCAGTTGCAGGACGATGGCGATCTGATCGTCCTCTTCGTGGTACGGATCTTTGCTTTTGAGGTAGGTATATACGCCCTCGCCGACTTTTTCCAGCTCGGCACAATGCCGGACGACCTGATTGAGTTTCGAGTGGCTGTAAGATAAAAATTTCGTTTTCATAGGATCGGTTTATTATTCGGTTTCGTCGGGGATTTCTTTCCCCGTGTAAGGATTGTACAAAGGAGTGTTGCCGACCGCCTCAGCATCGATGGCAAAAGCTCCGAGACTAACGTCATAGAAGAGTTCCAGTTTCTGCGGTGTCGAAGCCACGAACTTCTCGGCCTCCTGTTGCGACAGACCCGCGAGCATCAGGCTCTTGACACGGCGGCGGAACATTTCGGGATTGATGTCGGGTGTCGTTCCAACCTCGATGACTTCGCCGACTTCATCGTTGATAGCGAGCCGGTCGGGATCTGGGTCATCGTTATCCCGGTAATTGTCGGGAACATTGCGTCCGATGAGAGAATGGGTCTGCACATCTTCAGCAGAATATACGCTCGACACCACAGGAATCACGCTGGAGCAGCTTCGGCGCGAGGGAGCCGACCTGAAGACGGTGGCCAATGAAGTAATCGCTTTTGCCGTAAGGAATACCCTCACCAAAGGCCCGCAGTACAAACCTGTGCTGATCGGCCAGAATATCCCTTTCGACATCGGTTTCCTGCAACAGATGATGGCCTATGCCGGTCTGATGACGCAGTTCGCGCAGGCGTTCGCCGGCACGGTGGATTTCCATGGCAACTTCCAGCCCCGGTATATCGACACGCTCGACCTGGGGCACATGGCCTTCGCGCGTGATCCGTCGGTCGGTTCCTACAAACTCGAACTCATTGCCGAGCGGCTGGGAGTGGAACTCGCAGATGCCCACGATGCCGATGCCGACGTTACGGCCACACGCGAGGTCGCCGCGCTATATGCCGCACGGCTGGGCTGTGCGAACGGTGCCGCCGGCACACCGCAGGCCGAGAAAACACGTACCCATTTTAAAATCTGAAACGATGGATAGTAACGAACCGACAAAGAGTGTGACCTTCCGCACGGACGAGCGCATGACCTACGGTGCGATGAACTACGACGGCACGGAGCTGATGGCCGTGATCTCGGGCTACGACCTCGATATCCGTTTCAACATGCGGCTGATAAATTCCCTTGCCGATGCCGAAGCTGCGGCCAACGCCCTTGCCGACGTCTTTTACGAGGTGCTGATGGAGCAACTGCTGGCGCAGAAAGCATCGTTTGCTCAACAACCTACCGTACAAACGCCTATTCTTCCCAAAGAGACACCATGAACGAAGATACACAACAGAATATGGAACTGACCGCACAGGAGGAGGCTTTCTGCGACCTCTATGTCCACGGAGGAATGGAGTTCGCAGGGCAGATCCTCAAATGCTACCGTAAGATCTTCGGCGGCACCGCATCGATGCGGGATTCGGCACAGGCTCGCAGCCTGCTGCTCCAGCCCCGCATGATGGCCCGCGTCAAGGAGATGATCTCAACGGAACAGTACGAGATGGAGACGGCCGCCGTGAAGCTCCAGGTCGCCGAGCCCCTCAAAGCCGTGATGGCCGAGGCGGCGACACAGAACTACCTCGACCGTTTCGGGGCGCCGCTCTCTCCGGCGCCCCTGCGGGCCGTGTCGGTGAATGCCGCCAAGGCCCTGATGGAACTTACCCGATCAAACATGCTCAGGAGAGCCGCCTCCGCATCGAGGGCAGCGACGGCAACATCGTCTTCAACGTTATCGTACCTCAAACCGCACCCGCACATGCCCAGGAAGAAGATCGATAGGCAGGAGGTCGCCTTTTGGGTCTACATGGCACTGCTGGTCGTCATGGCGGCGTATGGCCTTTGGAACAGCGCGGCTGCCGAGCCGCTGATCCGCGTCCTGCGGGATGCTTTCTCGCTGATAATTCAACAATAATGCTATGGAACCTTTCAAAGAATTTATCCTCCGCAACTTCAAGATGCTCTCCGTTATGCTGTCGTTTATCGTGACGATCTACATTCAGCATGTGGGCAACATCGCCCGGATCAACGAGCTGACCGTGCGCTGCGATAATCTCGAACTGCGTATCAAGAACCAATACGAGAAGATTGACGCCATCAAACTCGACAAGGCCGTATTCGAGGCCACGATGACGCAGCTCGCGCTCATGCAGTCCGATCTGAGGGAGATGCGGGGCGACATCCGCGAACTACTGATGATGCAGAAATGATACGTCGTATTATTCTCTGTGCCGCACTCGTCTTATCCGCAGGGGCGCAGGCGCAGGATCGCTTCGAGCAAGCCGTAGCCCTCATCAAACAGGCGGAGGGAATGCACTCGGCACAGCATCACCCTTATGTCGGTTACGGACACCGCCTACGGCCCGGAGAACAGTTTACAGCCGGAATAACCGAAGAGCGGGCCGACTCCCTACTGCGGAGTGACCTACGGCAGAAGTGCCGGGTATTCCGCCGCTTCGGAAGCGATTCGCTCCTGTTGGGCGTGCTGGCCTACAACGTTGGCGAATACCGGCTCTTAGGCTATGGAGAACATCCCAAAAGCCGGCTGATTGAAAAGCTCGAAGCCGGCGACCGGGATATATACGGGGAGTACGTCTCCTTCCGCAAATACAAGGGCAAGGTGCTGCCCAGCCTCGAACGCAGGCGCAAAATGGAATTTTAACTTTTATACGAAAAATAAACATGGACAGACACATCACAATCGTACCCTCGGAAGGGCTTGCACGTATGCGCCTCTCGGGGCTGGCAGGGCGCGAGGCCGTCATCGTCGAAGACCTCACCGCCGAGGATCGCAACGACAAGGGATATATGGTACAACTTTACCATCCCTACATGGACGAAACACTCTGGTACATTCCTGCAGAATCCGCAGGCCGCTATGAGTAGGCTGCTCACACGCTTTGCCTGGTACGCCGTACTGGCGCTCTGTCTGGTCGTATATGTCCAGCACAGGCGCTCGGTACGGCTTAAGGCCGATAGGGATCGCCACCGCAAGAACAGCGAGGCGCTGCTTTCAGACGTGCGGCGATTCCGCATCGACTCGGCGACGACAGCTGTCGATGTAAAGGCCCTGCGGCTCTCGGTTTCCGAGTTCGAACGGTACAGGGCCGAGGATTTGGCGAAGATAAAGGCCATGGGCGTGAAGATCCGTAAGCTCGAAGCGGCGGCAAAGCATCGGATGGAAGTTGCAGCACCCATAGACGCTATTATACGCGATACGATTATTGTCCGTGACACCGTGCCGGTAGCCGTGCAGCGGGTCGAGATGCTTACTCCGCATATTCAGATGCGGGGCGAGATTCGGGTTCCTGTGACGCTCAGCCAGGCCGTGTGGATAGAATACAAACGACGGTGGATATTCTGGAAACGCGTGAAAGCTGTACATCAGACCATATCCAGTGATAATCCCTATGTTCAAATTGAATATTCTGAGTACATTCAAATCGCAGGATAAAAAATAAAATAAGAATTATCATAGGAAATACGACTAAAGTTTATGATTATTTGAGATTGATAGTAACATTCCAATGTTTTCACTCCAGCCACTTACACGTAACTGGGGAAATTGCTTCAGGCTTTTTTATCTATTAAAGAAAAGACGTAAAGAGGTATACATAAATCTTTAGACGTTGTCTATCCTATCTATTTATTTCATACATTTATAAATAAATTCTTCGATCACCTATCTGTATGGATAAATTAATCTATAAGCCATTCCAAAAGTTTGTTCTTCGCAGTCCTCTTTACTCGTTGGAGGCTATGAACTCCAATGCATATAAACATACCGATTCCTTTCGGGAAGCAATTTTCCTTGCATCTCCGGAACTTTTTAATGGCAATAGTTCATCCGACCCCAAAAAACAGGAAAAGTTCGAATTGTCACTACAAAAATATTACAACCGAGCCTCTACACGTTGCACGCCGTTCGGCTTGTTTGCCGGTTGTAGCATAGGACGAATCGGAGAGGAAACTCTCATCGAACTGGAAAGTTTAGAAAATTGCAAGCGTTGCACAAGGCTGGATATGCAGTATCTATGCGCCTTGATTCAAGAAATAGAGCGCACGCCCGAAATACGTGAAATATTGCGCTATTATCCTAACGACAGTTTATATAAATTGGGCAATAAATATCGTTACATCGAATATCATTACAAAAAAACGAAACGGTATCATAATGTAGTTTCCCTGGAAGTAGATGAAGCGTTGGAGCAGGTGTTGTCGCTGGCGGCCGAAGGGGCTACAGTTGAAGAACTGACAAATTCTTTTTTCAATGAGGATATCACACGTGACGAGGCTGAAACGTATGTTCATGAAGTTATCAATTCGCAGGTATTAAAGAGCGAACTTGATCCATGTGTAGTCGGAGGGGATGTTCTACAGACATTGGTAGCGAAACTTTCCCTGTATCAAGACATCCCTTTTCTCGATAAGTTAATACGGATACAAAAACTACTCGAAAAGATTGACACGCAGCCGCCCGGAACTGCGTTGCCAGTTTATACCGAGATAACGAATATTATCCGAGAAATCGGCGTTAATTTTGAGGAAAAGTACCTTTTTCAGACAGACCTTCTTAGACCGGTTAAAACAGCCGTGGTGTCAAAACAGATTACTGATCGTCTTGCAAACCTGATTCATTTCCTCTCGAGAATCACCCCTGCGAAAGCCCCTGCAACTGTAACGGAGTTTACCAGAGCCTTCCATGATCGCTATGAAGAACGGGAAATACCTCTTGCAGAAGCAATGGACCGAGAGTTGGGTTTAGGATATCCACTATCTGAAGGTCGAAGTGGGGATATAAGTCCTTTGGTAGACGATATTATCCTGCCATATCAACAATCCTACATAACAGAGATACATCAGTACCCGGTCGACAGGATTTTACTTCGTAAATATGTTGATTGCATTCGGAACGGACAAAACAAAGTAATACTTTCGGTCGAGGATTTCAAAGATCTTTCCTTTACATATTCTTTCCCGGATACGATTGCCGTCATGTGCAGTCAGATAAATCAGAACAAGCTGTATATCCGATCCATCGGCGGCTCTTCCGGCGCCAACCTTCTGGGTCGATTCTGCCACTTGGATGCGGGTATTGAAAATTTTGTCAAAGAGGTCACGGAATACGAACAGAAAAGCACTCCGGATGTTATATATGCTGAAATTTCCCATCTGCCGGAATCTCGCACCGGCAATATTGCATCCCGTCCTGCTATCAGGGAATATACGCTCCATTATCTTTCCAACTTTGAGCGAAATGAACCAAATATACCCATTTCCGATTTGATGCTATCTGTCCGGGATGGACGATTGTTTTTGCGATCCAAGAAATACGACAAGGAAATCGCTCCTCGCCTAACGTGTGCGCATAATTATTCGTTGAGCCCAATTCCTGTTTACCGATTTCTTTGCGACTTGCAATATCAAGGGAAGACAGGTGGTTTGCGTTGTGGATGGAATGCTCCTCTTTCTGAAATGGATTATCTGCCACGCATCGAATACGAAGAAATAATCCTTTCCCGTGAGCAGTGGAAAGTTAAGCCGGAAGAAGTAAAAGGATTTGAGAAATTGTCCGATGTGGATTTGGACAATAAACTGCGTCGACTCCTGCAAGCAAGAGGCATTCCCGACCTTGTTGTAATACCGGATAATGACAACGAACTATTTTTGAATTTTCAGGATCATAGTTGTCAGCGTATTTTTCTTTCGACTTTGGCCCAACGGAAAGGAATCGTGATAGAAGAGTTTCTATTTGACCCGGCTCAAGCCGTCGTTCGAAGTGAAGGTAGCGGTTACACGAATGAGATGATATTTATTTTTCATAAATAATGACCATGGTTCAGCGAACTTTCATACCGGGCAGCGAATGGCTCTATTTCAAGATATATACCGGCTATAAAACTGCCGACGAGATGCTCATTCGGGTTATTGGTTCTTTTGTGAAAGACCTTTTTACACGACGTTGCATCGATGGTTTTTTCTTCATTCGATACTCCGATCCCGATTTTCATATTCGTTTTCGCTTGCATATTCCCAGTCCGGATAATTATGGTCTCATCATGCATGAATTTCATCAACGATTTTGCTGTGAAATAGAGACGGGGAATGTTGTGAAGATCATGTGCGATACTTACGTGCGTGAAATCGAACGTTATGGTGCGCAGACAATGGAACTGTTGGAAGAATTATTCCGCATAGACAGCATGACCATATTGGATCTTCTATCTCGTTTAGCGAATATCTCGGGCAGTGAACGCGAATCCGCGCATTGGAAAATATCCTTATTGCTGTTGGATGACTCTCTGACTGCCTTTGGATATGATCTTCCGGAAAAAGCACGCATAACAGCCCAAATGGCTGAGAGCTTTAAAAAGGAGTTCGGTTTCACAACGCATGCTTATACGAAACAACTGAATGACAAATACCGTACACAGCGGGATGAAATTGAGCAGGCAGTACATTCTCGAAAAGATTTTTTTGAGTTCGAGTATACTTTGGAAGAAAGACGAAAAGGATTGAGGCAGATAGCTCAAAATATCGCATCAGTATCAAAGTCCGGTGGAGCTGTTGTCATTGATAACCTGTTATCGAGCATACAACATATGACGATGAATAGATGGTTTCGCTCACGTAACCGCCAGCATGAACTTATTATATATGACTTTTTGAGCAAATACTATATTTCTGCATTGGCTCAGAATCGCATGAAATAAATATTTTGAAATCTTATAAATTTCATATGATAAAGAGATCCCCGAAAATCTATAAAAGAGTAGGGAAAACTACAAACTTTTAATGTATGAAAAAACTTCAGTTGAAAAAAGAGGTCGTTGAACGCCTCAAATCAGAAAAGGTTCTCGGCGGTGGTCAGACCACTACTTACGGAGATTCGGGCGGGACGTTGTGCCATTCATGCAACTTTTGCCCGGAGCCTACCGTAATATCCAAAACAATCAAGGAAAGCGATGGGTGTACTACTTCCGTCGTTCTTTGTTGCTAACTTTCAACATCTCACACACTCATTTAAGTGGGTGTGTGAGATTCATCTGAACATACACAATTGAAACATCCTACCTCTATGCGCCGTCAACTCACATTGATCATTTTGATTACAGTCGTATGTTTTGGCTGTAATAATACCAATTCTACAAAGTTCAACCTCGACTTCGAGTATGTCGCAGAAAATAATCAGCCTGCGCAATGGAGTATGCCCGACAAGTCCTATCACGGATATGTTTCTGAATTGGATTCTGGGCAAAAAAAACTCGGCAGGTACAGCCTGCATATGAGCCAAATTGACTCAGAAAAAAGCGGATGGGCAATTTTCTCTCAAGATCTTCCCGCATCAATGGTCCGTGGAAGAACCATTGAATTAAGCGGCTGGATTAAGACAGACCAGGTAACGGAGGGATTTGCCGACTTGTATCTCGAAGAGTATAAGGACGTAAATTTTAATAGTTTTCCCGTTGATACACTGAATCGCGGAGTTCGCAATTCATCCGGGTGGACACAAATTGTCATTAAAAAACATCTCGACAACGATTCTTCGTATGTATTATTCGGCGGCATCCTTAAAGGGAACGGTGAGGCTTGGTTCGACAATCTGGAACTGACAATCGATGGAAAACCCTTCCGGGATGCAATCGTTCCCGCACCGAAAGCTCGGCTGACACGCGAGGACAAACAAGAACTTCGGAAATATATCTATCCTCTTCAGACCGTTGAACCCGGCGAAGAAGGTACGAACGACCTTGACGTGCTGAAAGAATTAATCGGAGAAAGCACGGTCGTAGCACTTGGAGAAAATTCCCACGGTTCGAGTGAAATATACAAAATGAAAGACCGACTTATACGCTACATGGCCAAATATCTGGGATTTGACATTTTTTCAATCGAGGCAGACATGCCCAGTGCATATCAACTGAATATGTTTACCCAGCAAGGCAAAAACTCTTCGAAACAATTGATTTACAACATGGGCATGTGGGTATGGGACACAGAAGAAATGCTATCATTGGTCAATTGGATGAAAGACTTTAACTTGTCGGGGCGTAAAATTACATACACGGGATTCGACATGCAAAATATCAACGGCTCCGTTGAACATCTTACAATAGCGTTTAAAGATGACAAGCAGTCATCTCAGTTGCTGGGCGGTATTCAGGACGCATTGAAGAACGTGTTGAGTTATTCCTCTATTGGAAGTCCACAAATAAACCCTAAAATTGCCGCAGAAATTGAGCGTGGCCTGTCACAAATCAAAGATCGCATCGACACATTACCCTATGATGATAATACGAAAGAATGGTTACGTCAGAACGTAACCCTCATCCATCAATTCCTTGGTCAAGGTCCGGTTATATGGCGTGATCGGTGTATGGCCGATAATATTCTTTGGATAAGGCAGCAAAATCCATCTTCCCGCATCGTAATTTGGGCGCATAACGGTCACATAGAAAAAAATTCAAGCATGATGGGCGATTTTCTGGATGACAACTTGAAATCAGCCTACACGAATTTCGGTTTTACCTTTTATGACGGCACCTATACAGGTATTCGCCGAGATAGCAAAGATTTTGTTCAAAAAGCACAGCGAGCCTATCCCGGAACAGTCGAATACTTACTGGGGAAACTTGATGAGCCGATTTTCATTCTTGATCTGAAAAAAATGCGGAAAGACGGATCGTTGGCACTCGCATGGATCGATGATCTATGGTTTAGGCATGTCGGAGCTGCGAAGCTGGAAAATGAGTTCACAGATAAAAACATCACTGAAAAATTTGACTATTTGGTTTTTATCAGACATACAACCCCCTCCCAATTATTCTCAGGTAACTAAAAATCAGGATCGATGATACAGGGGGCGGAATGTAAGGTGCATGAAATTGCAGATAGCATTTTTCAGGCAATGAAAAATCAGGAGCTGGAATCAACCGGTTTGGGATTATTGTCGGGCAAGATGGGCATAATCTATTTCTCGGCACTATATCTCAAATTATTTCCTAAACCACAGCAAAAAGAGATATTGGATAAGTTTACCGATTCTTTTTTAGATCAATTGACCAATGGAATGGAGTCATATACATTTTGTAATGGTCTTTCCGGAATATTGGAAGGTCTAAAAACTATGAATAAAAACGGTATCATAGATCTGGATTATTCGGATTTGGATAACAATTATGCCCCTATATTAAAAAAATTTGCTCTGTATTCAATCTCGAATTATAATTATGATTTCTTGCATGGTGCTTTGGGAATATTAAAATATTATAATGAGGATGCAGGATTCATTAATGAAGTTCTCTTGCTTCTTGAAAAAACAGCAGAAAAAAAAGATAACACTTATAGGTGGCACTCACTGATTGGCGCAGAAAGGAAGATCGGATGCAATATAGCACTGTCGCATGGAATATCCAGCATAGTAGCAGTGCTAAGCAATTTGAATTGTGCATCCATAAACCAAGAATCTCGTGACCGTATTATCGAAAAGGCTTGCAATTACATAAATTCCCAAGAGATTGATCCTCAAAAGTACGGATGCTTTTTCCCGAACATATCCCTTGAAGACCAGGATGAAATAAAACGCAGTCGCATGGCATGGTGCTATGGGGATTTGGGGGTAGCTACAGCTTTATGGGAAGCGGGCAAAGTCTTGAATAATAAAACATGGAAGTCAAAAGCAATTGAAATATTTACTTTCTCTTCAAAACGTCGTTGTCAAGAAGACACCATGGTTCAGGATGTTGAATTGTGTCATGGCTCAGCCAGTTTGGTGATGATGTTTGATTATATATTCCGAGAAACAGAAAATGATCTGTTCCGTGAAACGAGGGATTTCTGGGTGAATAAATCATTAGAATTGAGCTGTTGCACGGATGGGCTGGCCGGATATAAAACTTGGCTGGGGCCGGATCTGAAATGGAGGACGGAATATGACATTCTGAATGGAATATCGGGGATCGGTTTGATGTTTCTGGGCGTATTGTACAACGAAAAGAAATGGATGGAGTTTTTTATGCTTCATTAAATATATCTGTCAATTAATAATTTATTGAACAATTTTTATCAAAAGACGGAGAACAATATGCGTCTTCTTCGTTTACTTTTGTATTAAATATTATCTTGCATGAAGGGACTGTCCAGAATTTTGTGTAAACGGTAAATTGAGTCGGGGTTTGGTTGATAGCTAAATCCCGATTCTGTATTCGAATATAGCTAAAAATTGGTTCATCACAATACCCCAGTTGCGGACTGGTACCGTCCATCATTTCTCTATCTCACAGATCGCCAGCCAGACGGATTTACGAACGGCATCGTCCGTGGGGAACGAAAGCTTTGATTTAGTGTATTTTCGGATCTTGCCGTTGAGATTTTCGATGATGTTGGTCGTGTAGATGATCTTTCGGATCTCGACAGGGAACTCGAAAAAAGCGGTCAACTCGTCCCAGTTGCGGTGCCAGCTCTGCACGGCGTGGCGATACTTTGAGCCCCACTTCTGCTCGAAGTGAGCCAATGCCGAAGTGGCCTGCTCGCGGTTGACAGCCGTATAAATCTCTTTCATGTCGGCCGTGAACTCCTTCATGTCTTTCCAGACCACATAGCGGCATGAGTTGCGAATCTGGTGCACCACGCAGATCTGGGTCGTGGCCTGAGGAAAAACAGCCCGGATGGTGTCCGTAAAGCCGTTCAAGTTATCCGTCACGGTGATCAGCATATCTTCAACCCCGCGAGCCTTCAGGTCGGTCAGAACAGACATCCAGAACGATGAACTCTCGGTCTTGCCAAGCCACATACCTAAGACTTCCTTGTAGCCGCGGTCGTTGAGCCCCACGCACAGATAAACGGTCTTGTTTATCACCTTGCCCGACTCCCTGACCTTGAACACGATGCCGTCCATCCACACGACCATATAGTGCCGATCCAGCGGGCGGTTCTGCCACTCGGTCGCCACCTGGGTGACTTTGTTGGTGATAATGGAAATGGCCGAGCCCGACAGGCTGATACCGTAAATCTCATTCAGTTCATCCTCGATGTCGGACTCGCTCATTCCTTTGGCATACAACGAGATCACAAGCCGCTCGATAGACAATCCGCGGCTCTGGTGCTTGGGCACGACAACGGGATCGAAATCCCCGTTACGATCCCGCGGAACATGAATGACACTCTCGCCATGTTCGCTCTGGATCGTCTTCGGATAGCTCCCGTTACGAGAGTTGCCCGTGTTGTGACCCGCGGGCGAATGCTTCTCGCAACCCAGATGGGAGTCCATCTCGCCGTCGAGCATCTGCTCAAGAACCTGCGAATGAAGATCTTTCAAAAAACGACTGACATCTTCCTCGGTCTTGAACTGGCTTAAAAACTCTTTACTCAGCAGTTCGCTCGGAACCGCCCTGTTCTTCTTTGACATAACACTGTCCATAATACAACTTCTTAAAATTAGTAAAAAATAATGCGGATCATATCCGACCCGCATTAACGTTTACACAATTTTTTGGACAGTGTCTCTTAAAACAACATAATGTTATTGTTAGCCTTGAACCATATTTTTATATGTAAGATTAATGAAGTAGGAATTTATATTAGTAAATCGATCGAAATTAATTATTTTCTGAGATTGATAATAATTTTTCAATTCCTCAATGATTGCCTTCTCTTTGTCATCGAATAGCATATTCGGGTCTATGTCAAGTAATTGATATACCATCATTTGATGTTCTACTGGAAATAATGTGGCCGCAATGAAAGCCTTATTATGATTAATTTCCTTTATATCTGCCTGATATGGGATTTTTTGCCTAAAAAGATGACCGATTGTGACATCTTTTAATAAACGACATCGTCCACCTTCCATCCATGTTTTTATGCTAATATTTTGTTCGTCACATCCATATAATTTCAGCCCACATTCTCCTTTTAGGAATTGCCAATATTTTCTACTCGCAGCATAACATGCCCCTAATATGCATGGGATATCAACTATTTTTAAATTTTGAAAAAAATCTTGTCGAATCCAATTTACATCTAAAATTCCTTCGCCACAATACTGATTAAGGCCAACATATGCTCCATAAAAAGCGTTTATTTTACTTTCAACTCCCGTTTCATAGCACCAAGCCTTACATCTACAGCAATAAATTGCTCGTTCATCATTATCAATTGCACTGACAATTTTATCGACCCACATGTCGTTATAAAATCTCATGTGTCCATCAATTGTTAGAAAAAAGGGGGTTTTACAATGAAATATACCTATATCTCTTGTTGCTGCGCTTCCTTGACGAGTTCTATTTTGATAATAATTTACATTGTATTTTTTTGCTATACTAACATAGTCGTACCCATCAGTAGAGGCATCGTTGACTAATACAATATCTACGGACTCTCCAGCTGTACGTTTAATTTCAATAATGGTCTGTTCAATTTCAGCTCCTTCGTTTAAAAATGGTATAATTACAGATAGCTTTTTCATATTCTTCAATAAAAAGCACTTAGTGATATACTCACTAAGTGCCAAAATAAGCGATATTTTAATCTGTGCTATCGCGTTCGATAAGTAAATGCTTATTCTGTTTGATCAGATCTTCAAGCTGTTTGCCCCGCATTAATACAAAGGTGGAATCAATGTCATAAAGTTTATTCAGTGCATATTCAGCCATACGTCGAGCCTCTACGGAGTCTTTAGCAGGCATTGTTTTCATAAACGCTTCAACATTTACATCGTAGTATTTTTCGAAGAGCGGCCTACAGTTAACATTGCGGTTTGTATTGCAGGATAAGAATGTCAATGTTAACAGCAGGAAAACAGCGAGCAGGATAAAACTTTTAGAATATCGCATTCCAGTTGCATTTTGGACCATCCGTCCTTGTTAATGCCATTCCAAGGGCAAAGCCAGCCCCCCCATCTTCATATGAGAAGCCCCCACAACCACATCTGCATGAGTCCGGCTGAATACTTGTTTGTATTTTGTCGGGCCAATTTCCGCTTAATACTGTAGAAAAAGAGCATTCCGGTCCAACCCCTCCTCCTAAAACTCGTATTGACTCACTTTCAGAGAGTCCTGCAGAAATCTTTAATTCACTTAATTTTTTAATCTTTGTCATAAGAATAAAATTAAAAGGGTTAATACTCATTTTTATAGATAGCTCCTTCATTAGACAAGAATGATTGTTTACTTAATTTTTCCTTGTAATATTTCCGAGCTAAACTATATACTTTAGGATATTTTTGCAGAATAATATAACTATAAACAACGTCAAAAAGCCAAAATCTCGACATTCTACACATATCTATATCTTTAGTTCTAAACGTTTTATTAACCATGCTCGTTGCAGGACATACTTTGCAAAAATTAAAAGCCCAACATGCTTTGCATTGTTCACAAAAAGCAGCATAATATTTCATGTACAACTCCTTCAGCTCATTTACATCAATTCCCTGTGACACATCTCCTAATGGATATGAATAGTCACTTTTATTACACATATGTAAATGTCCGTCTGCCGCAACAAATATTACATCAATACCAATTGGGCACGAAAAAGTTCTATAAAAATTATTGGACCCGCGAGGACTATCTAATGATATAGCGTTTTCAAATTCGAATATACCTTTGAATAAATCATAATAATTATTGTTGTCTGAAAGCATTCTATAAAATTCATCTGAGGATAAGTTATCAAATGTATGATATAGATTCTCATAAAATATGAAATCAAAGGTTTCTATCGGTTTATTTTTCTTTTTTTGTTCTCCATTCCAATACGATTGGGTTAGGAATTGGCAATTGATCACTTTGTCTTTGAAAGTGTCGTTAATGAATTTAGCTGCTGCAATGGTATCAATATTATCTGCTTGAACTGCTTGTAAACAAACATATTTTTTGCAAAATTCAGGATTATTTCCCAATAATAATTCTAAATTAGATTCGACCACATCATAACTCCCTTTTCCATTTGGAAATATTCGATTAGTATTGTGTTGAATTTTATCACCATCAATGCTTATAAATGTGTACACATTGTTATTAACTAAAAAATCTATGATTTCTGAATTAATAAGCGTTAAATTTGTCACTACAGAATATACTAAGTCATTTAAAGTAATGCCGTAATTCTCCCATGGTAAACTTTCAAAGTATTCTTTTGTCCATTTTATTAGCTCGAAATTAAGAAAGGGCTCGCCTCCCCACCATGACAAAGTAGGAACAGCAATTTTAATTACTCTTGTTCGTTTTTCAGATGATAAGTCTTGAAGGGCATTGGTATACGTTTTAAAATACATATCAATTGCTGCTTTAGCAATCTCATGCGTCATATTTGTTTTGGCATGAACCCTATTTTCATTGTTCTTAGAATAGTAACAATATTTACAACGAAGAGTACACTCTTGTGTAACTTCTATAATAAATTTACGAGGGATTACATTATCAAAGTTGTATTTAATATTTTTTTCAACATCTTTTTTCTCTGGTGTTATAGATCGTAAACTGCCAGGCAAAAATACACCATTTGATAACAAACCGTAAAAATCACCTAACGCATCTTGTCGAAAATCATTATTCTTTGCTATCTTCAATAGCATCTTAATATCTTTAATCGTAATTTGCGTTAAACAACTTGACTTACCATCAAATGCAAAAAACTTTTTTTTATAAAAGAATAATTTCACTAATGGATACGAAGTATTAAATTCCAATAATAATTTTTCATCCATAGTACCTGTAGTTTTAATATTGTAAATATAATAAAAAATGGTATTATTTCATAAATAAGTTATTTATTTTATTGCAATATGATTTTTTTTAGAATCACGATATGATTATATTAAATTCTGATCTTAAATATAGGGAATGTCTTTTTCCTACTTTTCCCAACTCGATGCGATGTACTACTATCCGTTTTGCTTCGGATCGTCTTGGTTTACTAAGGCAAATTCCAATTTTAACACATATAACAGCCATGTTTCAATGTTCTCGCCCCAGCCAAGTACACGTAACAGGAGAAATTACTTCTGACTTCTTGTCTATTTTAAAGAAAAGACCTAAATGTGGACACACCGGTGTAAATTTCGGCCTCAGGGCTTCACGAAATTGCCCCTTTATGCGGGTCAAACTATCTCCCTGTTCGCCGATTGAAGTTGCCCCCACTGACCGGATCAAGTTGCCGCATGGAGTTTGGATAGAAAAATAGTTGTTTATGATGGTTTTATGGATTGGAATTTTGGTTAGCTATATGCGACCAAACTACTCATTCGATGTCCAATAAACCCATTGAGATGCACAAATTGCGACAAATTATTCGTCTTTACCGTCAAGGCACAGGCATCAAGACGACCCATGTTATGATCGGCGTATCGCGCAATACGATCAAGAAATATGTTCGTCGGTGGCATGAATTAGGTCTGAGCTACGATTCTTTCAGTAAGACGAGCGATGCGACCTGCTGATGCTCGACGATTTCGGACTACAGCCTTTCGATTCGCAGTCCGGAATCGCACTGCTCGATATTATCGAGGACCGGCATCAGAAACGATCTACGAACATAACCTCGCAGATACCCGTCAAAGAGTGGAACGACGTGACCGGCGAGAAAACGAGCGCCGATGCCGTCCTGGATCGCATTGTACACCACTCGCTGCGCATCGAGCTATTCGGTGAATCGCTCTGAAGAAGAAAAGAAAAAACAGAAAACGTATACTTGTAGTTATAGTGAGCGGAACTAAAAAACAGAAAAATAAGCCAACTTTTTATTCTTCTGATTATATTTGTAAAACGTAAGTGGGGCTGACGACCGTTTTTAATGCGAGAGCTAAGTAGGGCGCTCGCAGAAAAACAAACAGCCAATCTTACAAAAATTATGTTGTTAACATGCACTCCGAAAGACCAATCTTTTAACCCCGTCCAAACAACAACTTGAACACTTTCTACTACATTAACTCCATGGGGGCATCTTACTCCGGCGAGCGGGGGGGGGCAATTTAATCGGTATGTCCATGTATTTGCCTGAATACCTTTTTTTTTAATTAGTCGATGATCTTTAATAGGAAAAATTAGAATATTAAATAATTTATAGTTACTTTTATACAAATAACTTGCGTCACGAATGTCGAAATTCCCCTCATACACCCAATTGGACACGATGGACTGCGGCCCGACGTCGCTGCGGATCGTCGCGGCCTTTTATGGCAAACAGTATTCGCTTCAAACCCTCCGCGAAAAGTGCCACATCACGCGCGAAGGCGTCTCGTTGCTGGGCATCAGCGATGCTGCGGAGGGCATCGGCTTCCGTACGGCGAGTGTGAAACTCACCTGGATACAGTTGCGAAAAACCGCTCCGCTGCCCTGCATCGTACATTGGTACCAGCGTCATTTCGTGGTCGTTTACAAGATTCGAAAGGAGCACGGAGGTTGGTGGGTGTATGTGTCCGACCCGGCCCAGGGATTGTTGAAATATTCCGAAGCGGATTTTCTGAAAGGGTGGCTTTCGGCAACGGTGCGGATCGACGACGAGCAGGAAAAAGAACTGGCAGAGGACGACAACGAATTCGAGAAACTGAGCATCGAAGAGTTGTGCAGTCCGGAGGGGGAAGTCCCCGATGACGAACCGACATCCGCAGCAGGAAATTCTTACAGTAAAGCAGGCGTCGTCCTGCTTCTGGAACCGACGCCGGCATTTTACAAGGAACGGGGCGACGAGGACAAACGGCTGAAATTCTCCTACCTGATCCAATACCTGCGACCCTATAAAAGCTATTTGGTGCAGCTTGCTCTGGCCATGCTGACAGCCAGCATCCTGAGCCTTATCCTGCCGTTTCTGACGCAATCGGTTGTCGACACGGGTATCGGCACGGGAAATCTTTCGTTCGTTGCGATGATTCTCGTCGCGCAGGTCGTGTTGACGCTGGGACAGATGGCCAACAACCTGATTCGCAACTGGCTGATGCTGCACATGACCACGCGCATCAGCATTTCGCTCATCTCGGACTTCCTCGCCAAATTGATGCGCCTGCCGATCGCTTTTTTCGACTCGAAGATGGTCGGCGACATCATGCAGCGCATCGGCGATTACAGCCGCATCCAGTCGTTTCTGACCGGTTCGCTCTTGAGCATTGCGATGGCCGTCGTTTCGTTCGTGATCTACGGCGCGGTGATGGGTGGTTACGACCTTACGATCCTGGGCGTTTTCCTGCTCGGGAGCGTTCTGTATGTGGGGTGGATCCTGCTATTCCTGAAGCGTCGGCGCAAGTTGGACTACATGCGCTTTCAGGAAGCGTCGGCCAACCAGAACAATATCGTGCAGTTGATCAACGGCATGCAGGATATCAAGCTCAACAACTGCGAAAAGCAGAAACGCTGGGAGTGGGAGCGCATCCAGGCCCGGCTGTTCAACGTGAGCGTCAAGGGACTGACCCTCGGCCAGACGCAGGAGGTGGGCGGCACGTTTATCGACCAGACCAAGAATGTCGTCATTTCGTTCCTGGCCGCATCGGCAGTCATCGAGGGCAATATGACGCTCGGTATGATGGTGGCACTCCAATACATTATCGGCCAGTTGAATGCGCCCCTGTCGCAGTTTATCCAGTTCGTGCAGGCCACGCAGGATGCCAAAATATCATTGGAACGCTTGTCCGAAATCCAGGAAAAGGACGACGAGGAGCCCGCTGACGAAGAGCGCATCCGCGAAATCCCCGAGAAAGCTGACATCGCGTTCCGTCATGTCATCTTCCAGTACGACGGCCCGCACTCGGACAAGGTGCTCAACGACGTCAGCCTGACGATCCCGGCCGACAAGGTGACGGCCATCGTCGGGGCGAGCGGCAGCGGGAAGACCACGATGCTCAAGATGATGCTGGGGTTCTACGTCCCGGTCGAGGGCGAGGTGACGCTCGCCGGGAAGAAGATCGCCCGCTACAGCGCCTCGTGCTGGCGCCGGGAGTGCGGGACGGTGATGCAGGAGGGCTATGTCTTTTCCGATACCATCGCCAACAACATCGGGGTGTCGGATGAAATTCCCGATATGAAGCGTGTCCGCCGCGCGGCGGAGATTGCCAATATCGACACCTTCGTCGAAGAGCTTCCGCTGGGATATAACACCAAGATCGGGGCCGACGGCCACGGCCTGAGTACCGGGCAGAAACAACGGCTGCTGATCGCCCGGGCTGCATATAAGGATGCCAAGTACCTGTTTTTCGACGAGGCGACCAACTCGCTGGATGCCAACAACGAGCGAACGATCATGGAGCGGCTCGACAAACTATTTAAAGGCAAGACGGTTGTAATTGTAGCACATCGGCTTTCAACAGTTAAAAACGCGGATAATATCGTGGTACTCGACCATGGGAAGATCTCCGAACAAGGCACCCATGCCGAACTTACCGCCCTAAGGGGGGAGTACTACGAATTAGTAAAGAACCAACTTGAATTAGGGAATTAACTATGCCGCACCGAGAACATCAATACAGTAGTGAAGCCAAGGAGATATTGGGCCGCATACCGAGTTGGATCGTCCGCTGGGGCGTTACGGTTATCTTCGTGATCTTTGTCGGCATCTTGCTCGGGTGTTACTTTATCAAGTATCCCGACACGGTCGAAGCTCCGGTCGAAATCACGACCGTTAATCCTCCGGCGGATCTTGTGGCGCGTTATGACGGGCTTATCGACTCAATTTATGTTATGGATGGCCAGCCGGTCGTCCGGGGAGAACTTGTCGCCGTGCTGCGCAACGCTGCCGACTGGCAGGATGTAGAGATATTGACGAAAAACCTTGCCGCAGCGGAACCCGGATCTGGCCTGGCCGCCGAAGCGTGGCTCGACGGGGAATACAACCTTGGGGAACTGCAATCATCGTTCGCAGATTTACAGAGTAAATGCCGGGACTACCGGTATTACCTCGAAACAGATATTATCGGTCGTAAGCAGCAGCTCCTGCGCGACCAGATCGCCAAGAACCGGGAATACTATGCCAAGCTCGAATGCCAGCGCGTCCTGCTGGCCAAAGACCTCGACTATCAGCGGGCGCTCCACGACCGCGACTCGCTGCTGTACGCGGAGAGCGTGATATCGGCAGCCGACTTCGAGGGCTCCTCGCAAAACCTGCTGGCGAAACAGAACTCGGCAGCAGGGTTCGACGCCACACTTACCTCGACGGAATTGCAAATTATTCAGAACGAACAGCAGTTGGTCGAATTGACGCTGCAACGCGAGAATGAGATGGCGGAATACGTACGTAGCATTGCCCAAAGCCGCCAGCAACTACTGGCGCAGATTGCGCAATGGAAACAACAGTATGTGCTGGAGGCTCCGGCACCCGGTCGGGTGACATTGGTCAGCTACTGGAGCGAGAACCAGCATGTCGGTGTGGGGGATAAACTCGCCAGTATTGTGCCCGACGGGAAGACGGAGGTGATCGGGCGGATGCAGGTGCCGACCGCAGGCTTCGGCAAGGTGAAGGTCGGGCAGCCGGTGAATGTCAAACTCAACGGCTACCCTTATATGGAGTTCGGGGTACTCAAGGGGCAAATTCGCTCGCTCTCGGCCGTTCCCGAGCAGATGCAGTCCCAAACCGGTACTATGACGGTCTATATCGCGGAGGTTGTTTTTCCGGACGGCATGCGGACGAGCTATAAGAAGGAGCTTCCGATGATCCAGCAGATGGACGGCACGGCCGAGATCATCACCGAAGACATGCGTCTGATCTCGCGTTTCGTGCAACCAATAGTTTCGCTCTTCAAAAACCGGTAGCTATGCGCCCTTTCCTCATCTTCACTGCCGTCTTATTCGGCGTCGTTCCATCCCGGGCGCAGGAACCGAAACGCTGGACGCTGGACGAATGTATCGCCTATGCCTATGAACACAATATCGAAATCAAATCCCAGGAATTGTCCGCTGAGGAAAAACGTATCGCATTATCAGAATCGAAATGGGGCTATGCCCCCGATATTTCGGCGTCTAACAGCTACTCGCTCTCCACGGGACGAGTCTTAGACCCCACAACCTACGACTTTATTGAGAATCAATCGGTACAAGGTAACAACACCTCCGTCGGGGCCAGCGTTTCAATATTCAACGGCTTAAAGAACCTCTATACCCTCAAGCGGGCAAAACTCGACCTGCGTTCATCGCTGCTTGCGGCAGAGAAGACCCGCAACGATATCCGGCTGAATGTTACGGCTTACTACCTGGAAGTGCTGGGTGCCGAGGAGACGATCCGTGACGCCGAGCAGGTCGTCGCAGAGCTGAAAGTGCAAGAGGAGAAGACCGCGAAGAAGGTCGAAGTACGCAAAGTCACGACCGCCGACCTGTTACAAATCCAGTCCCAGTTGGCCGATGCCGAGAACGAGGTGCTTTCCGCCCGCAACACCTATGATATAGCGCGGCTGAACCTCTGTCAACTGCTGGAGATTGAAGATTACACGTCATTTCAGGCGATTGCGCCGGATGCCGAGGAACTTGCCTGCACAGGTATCACCGATGACCCCGCTGCCGTGCTGGAAGCCGTGCAGTCGCTGCCCGAAATAGAATCGGCACATGTAGACATCGACCTTGCCCGCCGCGATTTGCAAATCGCCCGCACGGCTTACTATCCGACTGTATCGCTCTCCGTAGGCTATGGATCGAGTTTTTCGGATGCCCGGCAGAAGATGTTCCAGAATACAGACGGGACGTATCGCTATGAAGCCTATCCATTCTTCGACCAATATAAGGACAACGCCAGTAGCTATGTTTCCGTCTCGTTAAATATCCCGATCTTCGGGAAATTCTCAGCCCGCAAGAGTGTTCAACGGCAGAAATTAGCTATAAAGCGGGCCGAATATGCACTGCTGACGACCCGAAAGCAGGTCACGAAGGAGGTAACACAAGCATTGATTGACGCCCGCACGGCGTGGGCCAAATACCTCGGGGCCCAGAAATACGTTGCCTCTGCTGAAGAAGCTGCACGTCAGGTAGCCCGCAAATACGACTTGGGCGCTGCCTCCGTCACGGATTACAACACAGCCGTCTCAACGCAGGTCAAAGCCCGCTCGCAGCTTATCCGGGCAAAATATGAATACCTGCTCAAAACCAAGATCATCGGGTTTTACATGGGAAACAACTGACAGATACTATCAAATACGTGTTTTACCGTCCTACTGACCACTCGCAGTAAGCCGGCAGCCGGTAAACCCCAATCGTTTCATCAAGCTATTCTTCGGTATATAAAACGATACCGAAGATGAACTTAACACTAAACCGCATTTTCAGAGGCCCCGACTATACCGTCGGCAAACTTTATATCGACGGACACTATTTCTGCGACACGCTCGAAGACCCGGTCCGCACACTCCCCGCATCCTGCCCCGATACATCCCGAGGTACTCCCTGCACCTGCCCGGAGAAAGTCTATGCCTGCACGGCCATCCCCGCCGGAACGTATCAAATAACGCTGCAATATAGCCCGCGCTTCAAACGGCCGTTGCCCCTGCTACACGATGTACCGCATTTTCTGGGCGTGCTCATTCATTCCGGAAATACGGCCGGAGATTCGTCCGGCTGCATCCTTGTTGGACATAACAAGGTCAAAGGCAAAGTCCTCGAATCGCGGGCTGCGTCCGATAGGCTGAATGCACTATTGGGAAAGGTGAGTGAGATAACCATCTCGATCTGCTGATGGCAGCCAATCGTCTGAAAGCGCCCCGGAACCTTAAAATCGACTTCTCACCCTCGCCCCGACAGTTCGAGCTGTGGAAACTCCTCCAGCCCAACTACTGTCCGCACTGCGGCGGTGAGATAGAACAGGTTCTCATCGGGTACGACGCACAACACAATCCCCAATACAATCCCCAATGCAAACAATGCCACACACAGAATCTCCCGCAGTTGATTCTGGGCGGCGGGGCCGCTGGTAAACAACCTCTGCCAGCCTGCACAGTAATGTGCTGAACAAATAGCTCTTTAATTGCTGGGAACTCTGACCGTGTGAAGACGAAGACAATCAGCAGCCAAGCCGGAACTGTCCGGAAGGTTCAACGACTATCCCCTCGGGGAGTACGGCCAAGCGGTCGGAAATGGGAGCCCCCTTCGTCGAAGGGTGAAGATATAGTCTAATCTGTGTGGAAACACGCAGCAGCGTAAGCGGCCATCGCGCAGCGACCGATGGCGAATACAACACAGGGAGGTAAATCCTACATCGGCAGCGTGTGGCTGATAAGCAGTTGCATCCGCTTCGGTAATATCCCGGCCGTGGTGGCGCGTAAGACGCTCAAATCCTTGAAGGAGTCGACATGGAATACCATTAAGTCGATTCTCAAAGAATGGGGTCTGCGGGAGGATGTGAACTACAAGATCAACAACCTCGAAGGGACGCTCACTTTCTGGAATAATTCTGTGATTATCATGAAGGAGATGGCCGACATTCCCAGCGATCCGAACTTCGAGCGCTTCGGCTCTTCGGAATACACCATCGCATTGGTGGACGAGGTATCGGAGATTTCCGAGCGGGCCATCGAGGTGCTGTTCTCGCGTCTGAGGTGGCGCACGCACGAAACTTTCATGGTACCGCGGATGCTTATGACCACGAACCCCACAGTCAACTGGGTGCGCTCGCGTTTCGTGCAGGACGAGAACGGAGACAAAGTCATCTGCCGTGAAAGTGAAGCCTATGTACCGTTCTCAGTCTTCGACAACCCCAATATCGCCTTTCGACAGACCTACGAAGCGGCGCTGAACAAGATTCGCGACCAGGCCACCAAGGAGCGCCTGCTGTACGGCAACTGGGATTTTGTCGAGGCCAACGACATGGCCGTATACCACCGCTTCGACGGGGTGCGCCATTTGGTGACAGGATTGCGGGAGAAGGTTTACGATCCGACCAGGCCGCTCATTACTGTCTGGGACTTCAATGTTGCACCCCGCATGTCGGTGCTTACGGCTCAAATCGACTACGAAGCCAGGAAGGTCTACATCCTGGAAGAGGTGTTGGGCCGCCCCGAGGACAAGGAAAACAACACTCCGGCATTGGCCCGCAAGCTCCGCGCGAAACTATACCGCGACAAGCACATCGGCGGCGTGGACGTGACGGGAGACCCGTCGGGGCTACAACGCTCGACCACCAGCGAGGACGGCGTTAACAACTTCACGGTGATCGTCGATACGTTCGGCGGAGGTGTCTTACGTCCCCGCGTCAAGCTCTTGAAGAAACAGCCTCCGCAGGTAACGCGCTGCGAGTTCGTCAACGAAGTGTTCGACGGCTACAATGGTTGGGAGATCGCTATCGACATCAAATGCCGCAAGCTCACCGAAGACCTTATCTACCAGCTCAAGAACGAGGACGGGAGCAAGTCGAAGCAGAAAACCACCGACCCCAAGACGGGCGTGAAATACGAGCGCTACGGTCATTTGTCAGACTGCCTCGACTACCTCTTGTGCTACTACCTGCGCGAAAGTTGGTATAAATACAAGAGCGGCGACACGGCGGGCTATGTGATCTCGACGGCAACTATTCAGGAAGGTTTCAACTATTAGGAAGTATGTACAGACGTTTTCTCAACAACAACGACTATCTGGGGCTGATCACACCGGAAGCCCTCGCACAACTCACACGCGGCAACGAAGAACGCTTCCTGCAGGCCGAGGAGTCGGCCGAGATGTCTCTCGTGGAGCGGCTTTCCGAGAATTACGAGGTCGAACAGGAGTTGGCCAAGGGGAAATATATCGCCCCATACGACCGGTGCATTACCTATCCCGTGGGTGTGCATATCTATTATGAGGGGCAGATCCACGAAGTGATCCGTTCCGTCAGCGGATACAAGGCGCCGGCGAATGAACCCGTTTGGGTCGAGAATCCGTTCCGCAATCGGGAACAACCGGGATTGAAGCCCTATTCCCAGTTCGGAACCTACTACCCGGGCGACGAGGTGCTGTGCAACAACCTCGTCTACACCTGCCGCCGGGAGCATGGCTGCAAGTTCGGAGAGATTCGCATTCCGGGCGTCGAGGGGTGGAGCAGGATCGAAACTCCTGCATGGCAGCCTGCGGTATATGTGCTATGGGACACGGTAGCCTACAACGGTGCGTACTATACGTTGGTCGATTCGGAGGGCTTCGACAACAACCTGCCGCCGGACGAATCCACCTGCTGGGGCGAGATTGCCGATTACGCGTCGGAGTACAACGCCTACGAGCTGTCGGGGCACGATTATGTGGTCTATGGCGGAGAAGTGTTCCTCCCGGAAATGGACGTGAATGCCGACATTCCGGCGCCGGGCGTGAACCTCGCACTGCACGATCCGCGCAACTACAACCTCAAAAAGTACATGCTCCGGCTGGCGATCTACGAACTGACGAAGCTCATAGCCCCGAACAACGTCTCGGTGGTTCGCATGCGCGATTACGAGGATTCGATGAAATGGCTGAACGATGCTGCCAAGCTGCGGCTCAATCCGCAGATTCCCCGAAAACTCGCCCGGGACAAGCAACCGGTTATGGACTGGCAGATGGCGACTTTCCAGACCGATTACGACCCCTACAAGAATCCGTGGCTGACATAATTTTGTTTGCCATCTTTTTCTCTAAAGAGTTTCAAAAAAGGGAGGAAAAAACAAAGTCGAAAGCAAACGTGAACAAAGGAAAGGGCCAACAATCGGTTGGCTCTTTTCTCATTCTGGCGGATTATTTTACCTTCGCGGCAAAACTTTTTGAAGGCTTGAACGCATGAATGTCGTGCTCCGGAATCACGATAGTCGTGTTCTTCGAAATGTTACGCGCAACTTTCCGAGCCCGTTTCTTAACTACGAAAGTACCGAACTGACGAAGAAAAACATCCTCTTTCTTAATCATCGAGTTTTTCACGCTTTCCATGAATGCTTCAACAACGGTCGACACGACCGCCTTTTCGTAGCCGGTAGATTTTGCGATCTCCGATACAACATCTTGTTTTGTCATAGTATCTTATTTTTTGATTTATTGTCGTAGGAAAGAAGTTAAATATAAATTCTTACTTAACAATAGCCCTTCGATTATCCCTTAAACCGGACATTTTAACCGCCCCCCTGAAAGTATTTGTCAACAATTTTTTCTTTATCCTATATTGACTGACAGTCAATTACAACCTTTTGTAATGTATAACTTTTGTCGCACCCAAGAAATTAAGTGTTATCTTTGATAACAAGGATAACCCTCTCTACGACATGAAAAAACATTGCTCTTCCTGCTTTTCTTTCTTGTCCAGCAATCGACTGTTCAAGCCCAACATCCGGACATCTCCCGCTATGAAACGGCCTACGCCGAAATCGCGGATATGCTCGACGGGAAATCCTCCCTGAGCATAAAACGCGCCGTATTCCTTGCAGAATGGGCGTACCTCGACGGAAATCTCGATTATGACTGGTTTTGTAGTAAAATAGATTCTGCCGTCATTTTCTTACATGGTTTTATGAAAGCAAATGGACTGGATAAGTACAAGACCGGTAAGAATATGGCCATTATCGAATATTTCTTTAATCCCTGGTCGGGTAACGGTCATAAACCGTTCATTTATGACCATAACGACATGGATAGTACGCAGGATTTCACCCAACAATTTGTCAGCAAATTGCTCCGAACACATAAGGGGCAATGCCGTTCCTTGCCTTACTATTATAAGATTCTGTCCGAAGCTATCGGCGCCGAGGCATATATTGCCTATGCGCCGATCCATACCTTTATACGATACCCGAATGCAGACAACCTTTTTCCTGAAGATTGGGTGAATGTGGAGCTGACCACCCATCAATATACACCGGAATTCTACTACGTCGATAAATTCGAGATAAACGAAAAAGCGCTGCACAACAAGGTTTATCTCCATCCGCTGACCGACCGGGAAACGGTTGCCGCGCAACTTTCCGATTTAGCGTTCGCCTATACCGTCAAATATGGGGTGTATGACGACTTCACCCGGGTATGTTCATCCAAGTCGTTTGAATATTATCCACGGCACTACAATACCCTGATAACTATGGGTAAGTCTCTCGACATCGCAATAGGCCGGTATTTGGAAAGCACCGGGGGAAAGGTGGATGAATATGTTCTGTCCCTCGAAAAGAAATCCAAAGAGTTATACGAGCAGTTGCTTGCTATGGGCTGGGAACAACTAGGCGAGGAGTATTTCGAGCGGCTCGACCGGAAAAATGAAGAGGCGAAGAAAATACTCGAAGAAACCGGAGGAATAAAACTTTAACCAGTACATAAACCACTCAAAACATTCATATTATGAAAACAAAGCGATTTCTTATTTTGACTGCGATTATTTGCATTGCATCATTATTTTCTATAGATTTGGCATACGCATACCATCCGGTGAGTCCGTATGCGTACTGCTTGAATAATCCGGTACGATTTATTGACCCTAATGGGGAGGAGGTCTGGATCTACTATCAAGATGACGATGGTAATGACCAAAAAATGCTTTACACTGCCAATATTGAGTACAAAGGAACAAATTCGTTTGTTGCCAATATGGTTGGAAATTTAAATGCTGTTTATGCCTATGGTGGTAATGCAATGATGGACGTACTTATTGGCTCCGAGAATGCTTTTAATGTATTGAATCAAAATTCGAGCATTGCTGCTGCTGCGGGTGCATTCAGAAGAAATATGGATGGCGGAGGAACTATTTTCGCTGTGAAGTTCGGAGGTGCTGTAAACTTTGCAAATATTGAAACAGCAGCCCATGAGTTTTTTCACGGGGTGCAACATGAGTTAGGACAAGGAGGCCGATCTGTATTTAATGAAGTTGAAGCAATGGTTTTTGGTAATTCTGTTGCAACAAATTGGAGCTTCGACAATGGTGGCGGAGGTTCTATGACTCCTATGGGACAAGATACTCCAGCTGGACAGGCTTATGAATCTGCATTTCGCAGTTTGCAATGGGACGGATATTCACAACCTTCAATGGTGCAGGCGATTAATAATTTTCAAACTGGTGCTTATGTGAATAGCACAGGAGCCTATAACAATATGCGAACCTTGCCGGTACCATATGGAGGGGGCAAAATAAAATCTATTTTATCAAAATTTCACCCAAATTTTAGACGATGAAAACCAGACTTATTCTTTTTATCCTGTTTACAATATTGATAGCTAAGGTTTGTGGCCAGGAGCAATCGAATTCAGATCAATATCCTTTGCTTATTCCGGTTAATGAGTCTCGGCAACGATTGAAGATAGAAATCCCGTGTAAATGTATTACCGATTCTCTGGAGGTTGTCGTATCAGTTGGTGTGCATTTTGATAACGAAGTGAGTGATACAACGACTACTTTGACTCCAATAAAGATATATATCGGAAGTATTATCTATCACAAAGGAACTCCTAAACAAGTATACTTATCAAATAAACAGAGTTTAAATAATTCTTATGATCGGTGTATTTGGAAAACCTGTTCAGATAAATTCCTCGTATGGATGGAATGTCAGCCGTATAGCAGATTTTTTAATCGAGAGAATCAACCCAAGGGAGGGAAAGGCTTGTCCTTTACTTATAAAGTTATGCTAACTCCAGACATTGAATTGCCCTAATTTATAATTGGAAGTTACATCTTACTAGACAGGCGACATATAAGAAAACGATAATATGAGAAGAAAGCATTGATTTTTCCGCTTTGCTGTACGCTTATCCAAGTGTGTACACCCGGAATGTGGTTTTGAAGCTACTTACTCAAAAACAAAGGCGCAGGAAAATAAATCCTTGCGCCTTGTTTTGTTACATGATGGCAGAGCCTATAATACAGCCCTCGTCCGCTCGGCCAACTTCTCCCGCTCGGTATTTTTGTAGTAGTTCTTCCAGATCGTCATCGGACTGTTCCCGGCCATCTCGGCTACGGCATACGGGGAATTACCGTCATCGACCATTCGTGAGATAAAACTGCCCCGGGCCGAATACCAGGTTACATGCTCTTTGATCTTCAGAATGCGGCAGGCTTTAGTAAGCGTTCGGGTAACCAGGTTTGAAATTTGATGCACTCGCGTATAGCGTTTTACCGAATCGGTGTGTTTGCGCGTGAAAACCGGGAAGACATAATTTCCATAGCCCGTTCCCTTGTATTTTCGGAGCAAGGCCCTCGACTGGGGGGGGGTGAGAAGCGGTTTGGCGGTCTTCGGAAATTTAATGCGTTCGTAGACAATCTTATCTTCCTGAACGCAATCCCAGGTCAGGTTACATACATCCACATTAGCCATTCCTCCCGTATAGTAGCTGAACCGGAACAGATCCAGATGCAGTTGCTCCTTTGCGGAAAACAGACTCCGATCGATGTTTTCAAGTAATGCGATCGTTTTTGCCGATACGGCGCGGGAGGTTGTCTCATGCCATTTGATCATGTCGCCCAATGAATCGAATGCTGTAATGCCTGCTCCCGGCATTCCGAGTTTAGCGGCATAATTGCACAAGGCGCGTAACAGCCGAAGGTGAGAAACTAAGCATCCCTGGTTGCCATTCTCCGCACCTCGGCGCTTCAAATAAAACGCATAGTCGGTGAGAAATTTCGCATCGATATCCTTAAAGAAATAGGATGACAGGCTTTTCCCATAGACTGCAGAAACAAAGGCTTTCAACGAACGATGGAATTTTTCATATTTCCGGGCATTGCTGCTGCTCAAAATAATCTGCCCGTTTTTGATGCGATCCTTGCTGTCGAAATACGTAATTCGTTCATCGATGAGCTGGCTTACCGTCCAGATACGGATATCCTGCCGAACAGCGGATTGCTGACGATCGAAACAGTGGGACAATTCCACCGGAGACCAAAAGCGACCGGATACTGTCCACTCCTCCGCCACACGCTGATAACGCATGCAGACCTCGCTCAGGCTCCTGTTCTTGGAGTAGGCGTCCGGACTGCCGTTGCGAAAGGTTTGTGACCGTTCATCCCAGTCCTTGTACTGTCCTGTGATGTCGAGAACTTTGGTGACACGCGGATAATCTGTCTGGAAAAAGACCAGCTCAAGTTTAACCAGATTCGAATTCTTCGGGTTTGGCTTACCCTTGACTTTGATAGAAAACATATTAGTTGCTTTTGCGCCCAATTTGTCAGTGCTCGGCAGATGCTCATCTGAGAGCATGTAGGACTGCAAAACAGGCTACATGAAATAGCCCCGTCCCCGGCAAATTGTTTGGAACGGACAAATAATCCGTTCGCGCAAAAACAACTAATATGCTGTCAATCAATGAATAGTAGAACTATTCTCTGTCATTACCTAAAAAACGCCGTCCCAGTACGAAGCGGGATTTTTCAGTTACCGGGATTCCGGTTATTTCATCTCCACGAGCGCCTTGCCGGTCATTTCGGCGGGCTGCTCCAGCCCCATCAACCTGAGCACCGTCGGGGCCACGTCGGCCAGGATGCCGTCGTGCACCGACTTCACGCGGTCGGAAACGACCACGATGGGCACGGGGTTGAGCGAATGCGCCGTATTGGGCGTACCGTCGGCATTGACGGCGTTGTCGGCATTGCCGTGATCGGCGATCATGACGACCTCGTAACCGTTCTCCTTAGCAGCCTCGACAACTTTGGCGACGCACCCGTCGACGGCCTTCACGGCCTTCACGATGGCATCGTAGACGCCCGTATGGCCGACCATGTCGCCGTTGGCGAAATTCAGGCAGATAAAGTCGAACTTCCGCTCGCCGAGCGCAGCAACCAGTTTATCAGCGACTTCCGGGGCGCTCATCTCGGGTTGCAGGTCATAGGTAGCCACCTTGGGCGACGCGACCAGAATACGGTCTTCGCCCGCGAACTCCGCTTCGCGGCCGCCGTTCAGGAAGAACGTCACGTGGGCATATTTCTCGGTCTCGGCGATGCGCAACTGCCGCAAGCCCTGCTTCGAAACGAACTCGCCGATGGTGTTGGGCACGTTCTCCTTGTCGAAGAGGATGTGCAGCCCCGTGAACTTGGCATCGTAGGGGGTCATGCAGCAATAGTAGAGGGGCAGGGTATGCATCCCCTCGGCGGGCATGTCCTCCTGCGTCAGCACGATGGTCAGCTCCTTGGCGCGGTCGTTGCGGTAGTTGAAAAAGACCACCACGTCGTTGGGGCGGATCATACCGACGGGCTGCCCGTTCTCGTCGATGCGCACGAAAGGCTTGATGAACTCGTCCGTAACGCCCTCGTCATAGGATTTCTGGACGGCCTCGACCATGTCCGACGAACGCTCGCCGATGCCGCTGACCAGCGCGTCGTAGGCTACCTTGACACGTTCCCAGCGCTTGTCGCGATCCATCGCATAGTAACGTCCGATCACCGTGGCGATCTTGCCCGTCGTGGCCGCGAGGTGCTTCTCGAGGTCGGCGACGAACCCCTTGCCGCTGTGCGGGTCGGTGTCGCGGCCGTCCATGAAGCAGTGCACGAAGGTATTTTCGAGGCCGTAGGCCGCCGAGATGTCGCACAGCTTGAAAAGGTGCTCGAGCGACGAGTGCACGCCGCCGTCCGACACGAGGCCCATGAAATGCATGTTCACGCCGTTCTTTTTGGCATGTTCGAACGCTGCCTTGACCTCGGGGTTCTCCAGGATCGAATTGTCGCGGCAGGCGCGGTTGATCTTCACCAGATCCTGGTAGACCACGCGGCCGGCGCCGATATTGAGGTGCCCGACCTCCGAATTGCCCATCTGGCCGTCGGGCAGTCCGACGTTCTCGCCGTCGGTGCGCAGCTCGGCATGGGGATATTTCGCCGTCATGGCCGAGATATATTCGGGATGGACGGTCGAAATGACATCGGCCTTGTCGTGGCGGCCGTTGCCCCAGCCGTCGAGGATCATCAGTAATACCTTGTTATTCATAATTATCCGGTTTTTAACTATTCTTTTACTTTACCTGGGCCATAATCAGCTCCACGGCCTTGTCGATGGCGGCCTGCAGCCCGTCGGGGTTCTTGCCGCCCGCCGTGGCGAAGAACGCCTGTCCGCCGCCGCCGCCCTGCATCAGCTTCGCAGCCTCGCGCACCACGGCACCGGCGTTCACGCCCTGGGCCGTGATCTCGTCGCCGAGCATCACCGTCAGCATGGGTTTGCCGTCGTTGACCGCCCCCTGCACGAACACCAGCTTCGGGGAGCGGGCACGCAGGTTATAGGCCAGGTCTTTGATGAACTCGGGCGTACGGTCGGTCTGCGTGGCGATGAGCTGAACCCCGTGGCGCTCGGGCGTCGAGGAGATGATCTTCTCGGCCCACTGGGCGACCTGCTCGCGGCGCATGGCCTCGACCTCCTTCGAAAGCGTCTCGTTGCTCTCGAACATCTTCTTTACGGCCTGCAACACCTGCGGGTTGTGGAGGTATTCGCTGATGTCGCGCATCGTATCCTCGGCGGCGTAGATGATCTTCTCGGCCTGTTCGCCCGTGACGGCTTCGATGCGGCGCACGCCGGCCGAGATAGCGCTCTCGGTCAGTATCTTGAAGAACCCGATGTTACCCGTGGCGCTGGTGTGCGTACCGCCGCAGAGCTCGACCGACGTACCGAAGCGCACCATGCGCACCCGATCGCCGTACTTCTCGCCGAAGAGCATCATGGCACCGCATTTCTCGGCCTCCTCCTTGGTGGCCTCGCGGTTCTCCTCCAACGGATAGTTGGCGCGGACGGCGCGGTTGACGAGCATCTCGACCTGGCGCAGCTCGGCGGGAGTCATCTTCTGGAAATGCGAAAAGTCGAAGCGCAGGATCTCGGGCGTCACCATCGAACCCTTTTGCTCGACGTGCGATCCCAGCACCTTGCGCAGCGCCTCGTGCATGAGGTGTGTCGCGGTATGGTTGTTGGCCGCGGCCTGGCGTTTGGCAGCGTCCACGACGGCCGTGAACTCGGCCGCAGGGTTTTCGGGAAGCTCCTTGACGATATGGATAATCAGTCCGTTTTCCTTTTCGGTAGCCACGACGGCGATGCGCTCGTTGGCATTCTCGATATAGCCGATGTCGCCGATCTGGCCGCCCGAGTTGCCGTAGAACGGCGTGCGGTCGAAGACCAGCTGGTAGGAGGTCTTGCCTTTGGAGGTCACGCGGCGGTAACGGGCGATCTTCACCCGCTCGGTCAGCGTGTCGTAGCCCGTGAAGACGCTCTCGCGAATGGGGAACAGCTCCACCCAGTCGTCGGTATCGACGGCCGCAGCGTTGCGCGAACGCTCCTTCTGCGCCTGCAACTCGGTTTCAAAGGCTGCCAGGTCGACGCCGACGCCCTGTTCGCGGGCGATGAGCTCCGTCAGGTCGATCGGGAACCCGAACGTATCGTAAAGCTCGAAGGCGTTCTTGCCCGAAATCAGTTCGCGGCCCTCTTTCTTGGTCTTTTCGACCACGCCGTCCAGCAGGCTGATGCCCGTGGCCAGCGTACGCAGGAACGAGGCCTCCTCCTCCTCGATGACCTTTTCGATCAGCGCCTGCTGGGCCTTCAGTTCGGGGAACTGGCCCCCCATCTGCTCCACGAGCCCCGCAACGAGCTTGCAGATCGTAGGTTCCGTGAAGCCGAGGTAGGTATAGCCGTAGCGCACGGCGCGGCGCAGGATGCGGCGGATGACGTAGCCGGCCTTGACGTTCGACGGCAACTGCCCGTCGGCGATCGAGAAGGCGATGGCACGCAGGTGGTCGGCGATGACGCGCATCGCCACGTCGCACTTCGCGTCGGCGCCGTAGGTCTTGCCCGAAAGCTGCGAAATACGCTGGATCGTAGGCTGGAACACGTCGGTGTCGTAGTTCGATTTCTTGCCCTGGAGGATCATGCAGAGGCGCTCGAAGCCCATGCCGGTATCGACGTTGCGCGCAGGAAGCTCCTCCAGCGAGCCGTTGGCCTTGCGGTTGAACTGCATGAACACGAGGTTCCAGATCTCGATCACCTGCGGGTGGCCCTCATTGACCATCCCGCGCCCGGGCTTGGCGGCGATCTCCGCCTCGTCGCGCAGGTCGAAATGAATCTCCGAGCAGGGGCCGCAGGGGCCGGTCTCGCCCATCTCCCAGAAATTGTCGTGCTTGTTGCCGCGGATGATATGGTCTTCGGGCAGGAACTGCTTCCAGTAGTCGTAGGCCTCCTGGTCGAACGGCACGCCGTCCTCCTCGGAGCCTTCGAAAACCGTGGCGTACATGCGGTCGGCGGGAAGTTTGTAGACGCCGTGGAGCAACTCCCACGCCCATTCGATCGCCTCTTTCTTGAAGTAATCGCCATAAGACCAGTTGCCCAGCATCTCGAACATCGTATGGTGGTAGGTGTCATGCCCCACCTCCTCCAGGTCGTTGTGCTTGCCCGAAACGCGCAGGCACTTCTGGGTGTCGGCCGCACGCGGATATTTGCGGGGCGCATTGCCCAGGAAGATATCCTTGAACTGGTTCATGCCCGCGTTGGTAAACATCAGCGTGGGATCCCCCTTGACGACCATCGGTGCCGAGGGCACGATCACATGGCCCTTGCTCTCGAAGAAGTCCAGAAAGGCCCGGCGAATTTTATTCGATTCCATATATAAGATTTTATCCGATTTCCACGTTTGTGATTTCGGGTTGCAAAATTACACAATTAAAGTTAAATTTGCATCCTATTAACCGGAGTTTTTTCCGCAATGAAGCAAAAAGGGCAGAGATTCGACACGCAGGCGCTGACACAGGAAGCGCAGGCGCTGACGCGCGACGTGGTCACGGCACCTTTCCGCCTGCGCACCTACCGCCTGATCCGGAAAATACTCATCGGCTTCATCCTCGTCTCGATCGCCAACGTGCTCTTCTCGTACTTCTTCTACACCCCCAAGATGTACCGCATCATCCGCGACAACCGCGACCTGGTCATCAAGTACCGCATCCTGCAAGACCGCATCCGCACCTCGCAGCGGCGCGTGGACGAAATCCGCCACCGCGACAACTACGTCTACCGCTCGCTCTTCTCGACCGACACGGTGTCGATCGACGGCGTGTGGCAGCCCTACCCCGACACCAAATACGCCCCGATGGCCGGGGACGACTTCGCCCCGCTGATGGTCGGCACCTGGAAGCAGCTCGACGCGCTGGCCCGCATACTCTACCTCGAATCGGTGTCCTTCGACGAATTGCAGGCATTCGCCCGCGACAAGGAGAAGATGTCGGCGGCGATCCCGGCCATCTGGCCCATCGACCGCTCGGCGCTGCACAACGACCATATCGGCGCCTTCAACCTACGCCGGATGCACCCCGTGCTGGGGTATATCCGCCCCCACAAGGGCATCGACCTGGGCTGCGACCGCGGCACGCCGGTCTACGCCACGGGCGACGCCGTGGTGGAGGTCGCCTCCTCGGGGGGCAACGGCGGCTACGGACACATGGTGCTGCTGAACCACGAATTCGGCTACAAGACCCGCTACGCACACCTGAGCAAAGTCCTCGTGCAGCCGGGCGAACGGGTCGCCCGCGGGCAGGTCATCGCCGAAACGGGCAACACGGGCATCTCCTCGGGCCCTCACCTCCACTACGAGGTGATCCACAAGGGCATGCCGGTGAACCCGATTAACTATTTCAACCGCAACATGACCGCCGCGGAATACGACGCACTCATGGAGAACATGCGCGATACGAACTTCGAAAAGCTCTGAGATGGCAGGAAAGAAAGACCTGGAGCGGCTCCGCAGGCGTAAGCGCCGCAAACAGAACATCATACGCGCGACGGTGCACTTTTTCGTGTGGGCCGGGGTCGCCGTGCTCTACTACATCGGGTTCTCGCTTTTCTTCGACACCCCCGTGGAGTACGAGCTCAAACACTCGACCGACCGCCTGCGCCGCGAATACGCCGCCCTCACCCAGCGGTACGACTCGCTGACGACCGTCATGCACAACCTCTCCGAGCGCGACCGCAACGTCTTCCGCATCCTCTTCGAATCGGATCCCTACGACTTCGATTCGGAATACGAACGCCGGCAGGCCGTCACCTACGAAAACATCTTCAACCGTTCGTCGCGGCGGCTCAAGCTCGAACTGCGCGAACGGGTCGCCGACATGGAGAAGCGGCTCGACGAGCTGAACGCCTCGTACCTCGACCTGCAGGCGCTCATCGACTCGGCGGGCAGCGGCTGCAACAACATCCCGGCCATCCAGCCCGTGATAAACAAACAGTTGACGCTGCTCACGGCCTCGTACGGCATGCGCATACACCCCTTCTACAAGACCCTGCAATCGCACCAGGGCGTGGACTACACCATCCCCGAGGGGTCGCGCGTCTTCGCCACGGCCGACGGCGTGGTGCGCGACGTGGCGCTGCGCAACTCCACGTCGGGGCAGACGGTCGTGATCGACCACGGCAACGGCTACGAGACTTCGTACAGCCACCTCTCGAAGATCAACGTCCGCAAGGGCCAGCGCGTGAGCCGCGGCGAGATCATCGCCCTTTCGGGCGACACGGGCCTTTCGCTCTCGCCCCACCTCCACTACGAAGTGCGGCTGAACGGCATGCGCGTCGACCCGATCCACTACTTCTTCATGGAACTCACCCCCACCGAATACCAGCGCCTGATGCGCATCGCACAGTCGGGCATGCAGTCGTTCGACTAAAAACAAAGGAGATGGGAAACGACTGGACAAAGGATTTCGGCTTTGCGCGCGAAGAAATTTTCCGCAGCGAAGAAACGCTCCGCACAATCCGCCATATCCGTGCCTCATGGGGCTGCGAACCGGAGTTCCTCTGGGAGAAATTCCCGGACTACGCCGTTTTCCGGCGGCAGGACAACGCCAAATGGTATGCCGTGATATTGACGGTGCAGGCCGGCAAACTCGGCCTCGCGGACGAGGGGCGGACAGAGATTCTCGACATCCGGGCCGATGCGGAGACCATGGCACGGGCGCTGGACTTCGAACATTATTTCCCTGGTTACCATATGAACAAACGCACGTGGCTCACCGTACGACTGGACGGCAGCGTACCCTTCGGGGAAATCGCCCCGCTGATCGCCCGCAGTTACGAACTGGCTGGGAAAAAGTAACCCGTCATGCAAATCCGACTTATCCTGCTCGACTTCGACGGCACGCTGGCCGACACGCGGCGCGCCAATACGCTGGCCTATGTCGCCACGCTGCGCGAGGCAGGCTATACGCTCACCGAGGAGGAGTATGCGGCAAAGTATTTCGGCATGCGGTGCAACGAGTTCCTGACCCGTTACGGCATCGCCGACCCCGCAGAGCGCGAGCGGCTGCGGCTGCGCAAGATCGCGCTCTACCCCGCGTTCTTCGACACCGTGCGGCTCAACCGCCCGCTGTGGGAGTTTTGCAGGCAGTTCCGGGCGCAGGGCGGCCGCGTATGGATCGTATCAACAGGCAGCCGCGCCAATATCGACAATGCCATGCGCCATTTGGGGATCACGGTCGCGGGACAGCTGACGGGGAGCACGGCTCCGGCAGGCTGCGCCGGCATGGACGAAGCGGGAATGGTCGGAGCTGGCAAGGGTACGACCGCAACGGGCATGGACGGAGCCGGTGTGGAAGGAACGGGCAAAGGTACGGCCGGAGCGGACGTGGATACGACCGGAGCGGGAAATACGGCGCCGGGCGCGGCCGGATCATATACCGCCACGGCCGGAACAGGTGCGGCAACCCCGGGTGCGGCATGGGATCCCGCGCCGGGCGAGG
>ERZ779840.614-NODE-614-length-39862-cov-9.896802_pt1 | contig 39862 bp, 40 predicted proteins | sample MGYA00511561_ERZ779840 | MGnify/ENA primary metagenome ERZ779840 (study PRJEB29588, sample SAMEA2162036) | human gut metagenome | biome: human gut; feature: human-associated habitat; material: faeces | place: Denmark | collected 2008/2010 ...
AGCTGACACAATGAACGAATTGTTGGTCAAGTCTCTCATTGCTACCGGAGAATTAATATTATATATAAGAACAAAATTATTAGAATTATGAAAGAAAACATCATTCAGGCGATAGTTGCGGAAATGCAGCGTGACTTAGATTGCCGACAAATGGCACGGCTTAAAGCTGTGCTTACATCAGAACTGCATAATGTAGAAATCATTGAAAAGAGCGATTGTGCCACACAGCAAACGCAGGAGAATGAACATCTTCTTAACTCTTTTATATCAGCCAAAAAGATAGAGGGATGTTCAGAAAAGACATTAACTTACTACCGTAATACCATTGAACGGTTGTTAGTCACGCTTTCATTGGCAATTTGTCACATTACGACAACAGATATTCGTACTTATCTATCCGATTATCAAGAAGAACACCAATCGAGCAAAGTGACCATTGACAATATGCGACGAATCTTTTCCAGCTTCTTTGCATGGTTGGAAGATGAAGATTATATCGCCAAAAGCCCGGTAAGACGCATTCACAAGGTTAAGACAGATTCACTTGTAAAAGAGGTGCTTTCTGACGAACAGTTGGAACAGCTGAGAGATAGTTGCACGAACAAACGAGATCTTGCTATTATAGATTTTCTTTCATCCACGGGTATTCGTGTTGGTGAATTGGTAAAACTAAACCGTGAAGATATAGACTTCCACGAACGGCAGTGCGTGGTGTTCGGAAAAGGTAGCAAAGAACGTGTTGTTTACTTCAATGCTCGAACCAAGCTGCACTTGCAACAATACCTCAATGGGCGTACTGACGACAATCCAGCTTTATTCGTCTCACTCCATTCTCCTCACACACGACTGACTATCAGCGGTGTGGAAATTAGAATCAGAAAATTAGGTCAATCCCTTTCTATGCCCAAAGTTCATCCGCACAAGTTTCGTCGTACCCTTGCAACAATGGCTATCGACAAAGGTATGCCCATCGAACAGGTACAACGTTTACTTGGTCACGTGCGTATTGACACCACGCTACATTATGCCATTGTGAACCAAAACAATGTAAAGCTGGCTCATAAGAAATATTTAGGATAGCTGAACCACAATAATTTGCCTAAAAATGCGTAACTTTGCCACCTCAAATGGAAAAGGATATGCAATCTTACAGACTTTCAGATTTAGTAAAAATAAAAAATGGCAAAGACCACAAGATGCTTTCAAACGGGAAATACCCTGTTCTTGGAAGTGGGGGCATTATGCGCTATGTTGACAGATTTCTTTACAATAAACCAAGTGTCTTGTTACCTCGTAAGGGAACATTGGATAATATCCAATATTGCGATGTGCCATTTTGGACTGTAGATACACTATATTACACTGAAGTGAATACAAACTTAGCAAATCCGTATTATTTATATCGATATTTGTCTCTATTGGATTTGAGCAATTTAGATTCGGGAACCGGAGTTCCGAGTATGACATTTGACAACTATTACGGACTAAAAATTTTCTTGCCAAATATTGAAAAACAAACAAAAATTGCCCAAATTCTTCAAACACTTGACAAGAAAATCACTATCAATCGTCAGATAAATCAGAATTTACCGATACTTGACCGTTCATCAGAAGTGGTAGAAGTTCGTCACGCTGCTTAATTAAATATGATATTTCCTCATGCAACTTCACTACCTGCTCAAAGATTGGTGATATCAGTTCCTCAAATCTAACCGCAATATCTTTATTATCAGGTATGGCAATTGTGCTTTGTTGTAAATGATCTTGCGTAATATGTCCCATCGTTGTTTTCCTTGCTTCTGCCACTTTCTTAAATACATCAATATAATCCAAAAGTTGAAAATAGTAAAATGACTTCGGGAAATCATTTGCAGAAGTAACCTTAAAGATATGCTGATTAAGTCCTCCAAGTCCATAAGCCCAAAGCATAACTTCCAGTGATGCCGACCATGAAAATAGCACATCACCATTATACACCTTTACTGACTCTGGTATATTTGACGTTACCTCTTCTGTGTCATCGGAAATACCATCGTGCATTTCTCGTATCTTAATAACAGGCAATGACTTTTCATCATCCTTTGGTCTGAATTTCTGACAAGCCAAACCATTTGTAAAAACAGCAATTTCAAAGAGGTTTCCACAATGCCAACCAACAGGAATGTTGCGTTTTAGTTTCTCATTCCAAACCATCTTACCACCACTTGATTTATAAGGTTTGCCCTCCTCATTCGGGAAGTCAAACTGCACGAACCAGTAATCGTAGAACTGCTTTGCCATTGCTTCTAAATTCTGATTTATCGCACAATTAAGTTCTATTTTGCGGTCTATTAAAGCAAGAATAGATACTAATTTATTCTGTTCATCCTTAGTAGGAGGCATTATTAACTTCAACTTTTTTAGTGCTGCTTGCGAAAGATTATCTCTTGCAGAGCCACTGCTAAGACCGACAAGATGATCATAAAGCGTATCAATACTATATTTAAGGAATGTAGAACTATAGTCTTTGTTTGGAAGAATCGCACAAATAGCTTGATTTGTACACGCTTCCATTTTAAGCAAAGATGCCTTACCTGCTGTAGCACCATACATTGCTACAAGCACCGTATCAATAGGGTATATCTCAGTACTTGAATTTTCAAATCCAGCCTGTGATATAAAATTTGTTGTGTCATAAATATACGGACTTGCTAATTCGCCGCTATTAATCCAAGGAATAGTACCGTTTTCATAATAGCTTGCTTCCGTGGACAATGGTGTAGCACCAGAGGATGTGTTAAAAGCATCTGCAAGTGTTATCTCTTTCCAACCTTGTGGTGTAATCCTTCTCTTTTTATATTTTTTCAATTCCATTTACTGCATTGCTTTATGAATATAATCTTGAATCAAAGATAGATTGACCTCTATCTCTTTGCGCTTCATCAATAGCTGATTAAGATGTGCTTTTTGCTGCGCTTTTTCTTGTTCGGCTATGATATGGTCAATTCTTGCTCCACCAACAAAAGGATATATGGTATCGACTTCCATTTGCGTCTCTTCAATTTTGTTGTCTAATTCTACAAGTTGCTGTTGGTATTTTCGCTGTGCTTCTACGATGTCCAAATTATTTGCCGCAACAAACACATCAAGCAGATGGCGAATAGCATTAATCTGTTCCTGCGCATCTTTCGATGAGTTATTAGCAACTCTTAATGCAACAATTACAGCAATCACACTAATTATAGGACTTAACAGATTAACTCATCAGTCATTGCTCTTCATCTCTTCATTTATCCAACATCCCCCTAACTTCTTTATCGAAGTCAGAATCAATCCGTTGGGTTTTATTGAAAATATCGTATTCGCTTTCTGCCTTTGTCTTGGCTTGTGCCGCAGATATTCGTCCTTTATCCGGCAATATCTGATATTTGCGGAAGGTCAAGAACTCGTTGACACTGGCAGCAAACTGCTCCATATTGAACGTGTTTTCACGCTCTATAAGGTCTTCTATATAGTCGAAATATCCTGTTACTGCACGTTCCAACCGACGGATTTCATTTTCCTGCAAATAGTTCTTGGCTATTGACACATCCGATTTCAAGATACGCCCATCGGGAGCATTCTTCCATGTAGTCAGCCCCATGTGTTCTTTGGTATGGTCTACCTTAGTGTAGATGATTTCAGCAGCGGTTTGCCCGGTAATGGCATAGTGAAATCGGTTCTGTATCATGGCATAGAAATCGTGTGTGGTAGGCGAGTTCTTGTCATAATCAATACTGCACTCTGCATAGATGTCGGTAATCTGTTGCCAAATACGCCGTTCACTGGCACGGATGGAACGTACCCTTTCCAACAATTCACGGAAATAGTCTTTTCCGAATACTGCCGTTCCCTGTTTTAAGCGTTCATCGTCAAGCACAAAGCCTTTCTTGATATACTCATTCAGAATCTTGGTAGCCCACTGACGGAACTTGGTAGCTTTTGGAGAAGATACACGATAGCCAACAGCAATAATCATATCAAGATTATAGAAATCAACCAACTCTTCAACCTCACCTCGTATGCCTCGATTTACGACGGTTGCAATTTTTGCAACTGTCGTGTCTTGCTGTAATTCTTCCTCTTTAAATATATTGGCTATGTGGCGGCTAATACCCGATTTGTTAATACCGAAAAGCTCTGCCATAGCCTTTTGCGTACACCAAATGGTTTCGTCTTTTATAACCACCTGTACTCTTCCCTCTTTATCGGGAAGATTGTATAACAAAAACTGTATTTCGTTACTCATTGTTTCCTACATTTGCGTTGAACCGCAAAGCATCCAACTGTTTCATAATTTCCTCTTCCAAACGATGACTTTCTTTGAATTGTTCGGTAAGCGTTTGCTTATAATTCGCCATACGTACATTAAACTCCTCTTCGGTTATATCTACGTAGTCTATTTTGATGTCGAAATATTGTCCGGCAGAAAGAGAATATCCTTTTTCCTTTATCTCATCGTAAGAAACAGCCACAGAAAAATCCTCCACTGCCTCCTTGCGCTGGAATGTGCCGACAATCTTTTCTATCTCGTCATCGTTCAGACGCACCTTTTTCAATCCGTTAGCATCTTTATATTCCTCGCCCAACTTGCTGGCATCAATCAAGATTACTTTGTCAGTGGTTGCAGACTTATCAAAGAACAGCACACTGACATTCGTACCTGTATTGGCAAACACGTTGCTTGGCATGGAAACACAGCCGAACACTACTTTGTCATCTACAATTTTATGAAGAATTTTGTTCTCAATACCACTTTTAGCTGTGATAAAACCTGTCGGAATGACAATTGCACCCTTGCCTGTCTTTTTCAGTGAATTGATAACGTGCTGAATGAAACAGGTATATATAGCCATTGACTCTTTCTTTTTGGCGGGTACATTTGGGACTCCAGCCCAAAAACGGGCTGGCATGGCGGCTATCTTCTCGCGAGTGTCCGAGAAGTCCATCTTGAAAGGAGGATTGCTCACCACGAAATCAAACTGGCGCAACTGCTGCCCGTCATCACTTTTATGATAAGGGCTTACAAGCGTGTCACCTTGAATAGCATTATCAAGCGAAGACACAAGTCCGTTAAGCAGCAGATTAAGTTTCAACATTTTGTTGCTTCGCTGGGAAATATCTTGCGAAAAGATGGTACAGCGTTCTTCTCCTATTTGATGACTAAGTGCCATCAGAAGCGTACCTGTTCCTGCCGAGGGGTCATAACATTCCATGCTATGCAAATCAGCATTATCCCCCACTAACAGACGAGCCATAATCGTTGCTATGGCATGAGGCGTATAATACTCCGCATATTTTCCACCTCCAGCGGTATTATAATCCTTAATCAAATACTCAAAGATGCTGGAGAAGAAATCGTAATTCTGTGCAAACGCTTCTTCAAAGGAGAAATTCACGAGTTTATCCACCAGAGCACGGGCGAATGGCGCACGTTGTGCCGAATCGGTCACAAACGGTGTCAATGCCTCGAACAATGGAATCTTCGTGTTGGCTGTGGTCTGCGTGGAAAATATATCTGCATTTTGTTCCGCTATATCTGTCATAGTGGAATCGAAGATAGTATCAAAATCCCCTTTTCCCTGTTGATTCCAAAGATTGGCTATCAGATGATAAGGTTCAAGCATCGGAACATCTGGAGAGATGGCACTCTGAATAAGCATACGTTCATCATCAGAAAGATTCTCGTATGCTGTTTCCCATTTTACATCCCCGGTCAGTTTCTTGGCAATCTCACTTTTCGCATTTTTTAATTCATAACCGAATTTGTCATTCAGGAACTTATAGAGAAATACCTGAGTGATAATCTTATATTCGTTACCATCGTTTCCCATACCGTATGATTGGCAGGTGGCTTTAAGTCCGTCGATGAGCCTTAATGTTTTTTCTTTAATATCTGACATAATCTTTATGCAATGCCGTAAGTGGCGTTATATTGGTTGATATACTGTTGTGAAATGCGTGTCTGAATAAATTTGTAATCCTCCATTTCGGGCTTTATTTGTGGGAAATGGAACAAACATCCATTGATAAGAGCCATCACCGTGCGTCCGAAATAAGCATCCTTTTTCAGAATGTCGTTACGATCATACACTTTGGCATCCACATCCTCTTTTATAATATTGAGAATGGCAGCAATCTCTTCGTCAAGGAAAGAGAACATAGGCTTCTGTCCCTTATCTTCCCTCTGCTTATTCACTTCACGAATACGCTTGTGTACACGAGCAAATTTTTCATCGCCCTTGTACTTTTTCAACAAGACATTATTGCGTTTTTGTAAGTCTTGCAGACGACCGATGATTTCATCCAAAGCCTGTGTTTCTTCGTTGAACTTGGCTATCGTGTCAATCACAAAACCGTGTTCCTTGAAGCGTTCCATAAAGGCTTCACGCAACGAGATAAACTCCGGATCGTCTTGGTCGAAGTTTTGGGTAAATGAAGAAATGGTACGTTGCCATTTCTCCTTCAATTCCACACCACCGGATATAAGGCGCATTTCCTCTTGTCCTATTTTGGAGAAAGTGAACTCTATATCCATCATTGCCTCATTGATTAGAGTTTTCGTTTCCTCATTTGTATTGAAAGCCTCTTTCTGATTGATGATACTTATCCGTCTTTGCACCTCAGAGAGTAGTTGCGGCAACTTAGTGATTTCGAGTTTGGCAAATTGCTCTTTCATTTCATCATCACCAAATGTACGCACGATGTTCGCCATGTTCTTGGCTGATTCCAATGCCTGTTTGAGGTCGAGCAATACAGCTTTATCCTCTTCGGTGGAGATTTCAGAAGAAAATTCTTCCGCATTATCGTATGTGTAATTGAAAAGCGTTTGCCGAACTTTCTTCATCTGATTCAATATCTCTTCCTTGTCCTCAATGACTTGGGTAAAGGTATCGGTGGCAGCGGATTCGCCAGTCTCATCCACGTCATTAAAGCGGTTTAATTCTTGTAAATATGCTTCGTTGGTTTCCTTAAAGTTGCGCTTGATGTCGGCAAAGTCAATGACAAAACCGTAACGCATACCGGGATAAGGACGGTTTACACGTGTTATGGCTTGAAGCAGATTGTGGTCTTTCAGTTTGCGCCCGAAATACAGGCGTTTCAAGCGTGGCGCATCAAAACCAGTCAAAAGCATATTAAAGACAATGAGAATATCCACTGTCATATTTTTCTTGAAGTCTTTGACTATCTGCTTGCGAGTTTCCTTGTCATCCGTATCGTGAAGAATGATTCCAGCTTTCAGCGGTCTGTATTTTGATTTGTAATCCACTTCCGGTTCACCCACTACATACGAACCATCGGAAAGTTTTATCTTGATGGGCTTCGGCTGATACTTCTGCCATTCTTCTTGAAATACATCATAAAGCCGCCTTGCCTGTTCGCTGGTTTCACAAATGACCATACCACCTAAAGTATCATCTCCTTGTATCTTGCGAAACTCTTTTAAGTCCGTCATAATGTAACGGGCTAACTCGTTTACATAACTTGGATGCTCTATGATTTCCGACTTACGAATGTCTTTCTTTTGCACAAGGGTTTCCAGTTTATCGTACACATCAGACAAACGCTCTTTATAGGAGGTTTCTATATCTTCACGTATGATTTTCAGCGTGTAGCCATCCGCAATGGATTTATCGTAATAATAGGTATGCAAATAGTTTCCGAACACCTTGCAACTGGCACGTTCCTCTTTTAACAACGGGGTACCTGTAAGTGCGATTTTAACCGCATCGGTGTCGGCATCAAAGAGATTGGCAAGAAAGCAACCACCGGGTTTATATCCTCGGTGTGCCTCGTCAAGAATGAAGATGCGTTGAAGATTGGTTGCATAATCACTGATGCGTACTTTTTCTTTATCCTCGGCAAAGCGTTGAATGTTCACAACCGTGATTTCTGCCTGTCCGCTTACACCTTGTTGTGCCTGATTACTGCGGAATTGTTCCATCAGTTCGGATCTTGTATTGGCGGTAGATACTAGCAGCCCACGAGCCTCAAACTCTTGTGTGGCTTGTTCCAAAAGGTCAAGGCGGTCTACTATAAAATAGAATTTGGCGACCTTATTCTGTTTGGAGTAGAAATCGTTGAGAATATAGGTCAGATAGTATGACAAGGCGGTTTTACCACTCCCTTGTGTATGCCAGACTACGCCAGATTTCACCCCCTCTGCCAGTTTTTGGCGAATAGCTAACGATGCAAACAATTGTTGGTAACGCATGATATGCTTTTGGTCGGTAGATTCTATTTTTCCATCCACCTCACGCTCCATACGGACATAGGCAATACCATATCTAATGATATACAACAACCGTTCAGGCGAACACATGGATGTTAGGATTCTGTTTGTAGGGGTGTTGAAACCGAGATTTGTCTGGTACTCAGGACTTGTATGAATGACTTGGCAATTGTAATCAGACAATATCTGTTTTTCCACCGTCTTGTCAATCTTCTTATACGGATAGTCACGATGGAACGGTGCTATTTTCTGACCGCTAAAATTTTCTTCACGGAAGCAATTGAATGGTGCGTATGAACGTGCCCCAGTACAATAGAAAGCCCCTTGTATGGGTACGATACCGCCCAACGCATCGTATTCCATATTATTGCTGAATATCATCAATTGCGTAATGTTGATGAAGCGGCGAAACTTTTTATTTGGGAAGCGTTCTTTATTCATTCGTGCGCTCTCTGCCAACATACCACCATGATTGTTGGGTTTCTTCACTTCTACAAAACAAAGTGGCAATCCGTTTACGAATAAAGTAATGTCAGGACGAAATTCGTCCTGTCCGTTCTTACAAGTAAATTCGGCTGTGAAATGGAACGTATTATTACCAATGTTATCAAAGTCTATCAGCTTTACAGGCGAAACAGCTTTGAGACGATTGTAAAAGCCTCGACCGAGATCATCATCGTTCAGTTCCTTGCGAATATCTTTCAAAACTTGAAGAAACTCTCCCTCGTGTCCGGGATTCAGATTCTTAAACTGCCGTTCAAATACCTGCAAAAGAATATTTGTGTCACCGTCATAGACTGTGCCATTTTTATCTTCACTCAACTTACCAAAGTAAGTATATCCTATTCGGGTGAGGTGAACCATTGCAGGCATCTGCACTCGTGTGGCTTCTGAGAACTGCTTCATGTCACCTATCCTTTTTGTCGGTTATCAAATCCTTCAAATCGACCTGCAATATCTCTGCGATTTGTTGCAAGGTTTCCAAATTAGGCTGAATCCTATTACATGCGTAAGCATTTACCATACTGAAACTTTTGTCCAGTTGTTTAGCTAACCATGTTTGAGAGATACCTTTTTCAGATAATACAGCCTTTATTCTATTCAGTTTCATTCTTTGATACGATTTTATACCGCAAATATAGTGAATTATATTCAATACTCAGCATTGTTTTAGTACTTTTGACATAATAATCAAACAGATAAATTAGTATATGCATATATTTGAATGATAAAGATTTGCTAAGCACATGACAATAGTTTATAAAATCTACAGGATTTTATTTCGTTAGAAGAACCACAGTCTATCATCATCGCGTACTTACTGGGCGAGCAAATGTAATCGCAAGACGCGTTGCCCACATCAAATGCAACTATTTCTATATCTTAACTTAACAGCATTGGTAAATACAATCTCACTTGCATCATGACCTTCCATTCTGCCTCTTTAGACAGCAATTCGACATTCTCTTTACTGAGTCCAAATAGCCATGTACCTATAGCATAAGCCCTTTTGTGTTCTTCTTCAGAGGGTTTCAAACTCTTACAGTCATCCCATTGGATGTTATTTTTCAACTGTGCAATGATTCTAACTCCTGCTGTAGCCGCCGTATCACTATTCTTTAGTTGAGCTATGTCCTCATGCGTTATCTGGTGGACCGCCACGACCTCTGGGTCGATGTTATCATGCTTCAAATTCTCAACAAAACCTTTCAGCATTCTTTCATTAACATCCCATTCCAATAGTGCATAAGCAAACTTCTTATCTGGCTGCGCTTTCATAAATAGGTTCTGCTGTATTTGTATCTTCTTAATACGCTGCATAAACACTTCCGAAGTTCTCTTCAGCGTAACCAATGGGTTAAATACCCACTTGTCAGACACCTCGCCATTACCAGCATCGCTTACTATGATATACGAGCACTTGTATGGACTCATTTTGTCCGTAAGCACATGGGTTCCCTGGTTGTCATATAACCCGCCATCCAACAACATGGGCTGTTTCTTCCCTTTCATGACGCTTGTCCAGAAGGTCATGGGTATTCGTATTGGGCAGAAAGCAAACGGAACACAAGATGATGCCATGACTGCTTTTGATACTGGGAACTGTTCATGGTAAAACGCACCATCACCGTAATAGTAGTCGTACATTCTCTCACATGAGAACGTAAACTGAGAAACCGTTGGATAGTCAGTTGCATTGATAGTCACCACTGGACATGGTTTCAAATCCTTCAGTTTCTTCCTATGGAAAAATAACCAGTCATATTGTTTAGCTATCAAACTACTTACAGGTAATACATTATACCATACAAACCACAGCACAATAAATGAGGTCGTCAATCCCCAGCCACCACCAAGCCAAGCCGCCAAACCACCAAGGCCAAGCACCAAAAACAGATTAATTAAGGCTAGATGCAACACACCTTTACGCATCTTCTCGCTAAACGTTTTCTCAAAGTTCTCATAGTCACCATCATGCAACGCATAACAAGCTGCTATGATAGAACCACCAGACACAGACGATATAACATCTACCTTGTCCAGTACACCTAATTTATGCAGAGCACGCAATGCACCAATATGGTACGCTGCAGCTCTGTAACCGCCACCCGAAAGGGCCAATCCTATTTTTTTCCCATCGCTCGTCATATACTATTCTTCCTTAACACTACCCAAATACTTCATTCCATCATGACTGCCATGATTAGCATTTGTCACCATACCATCAGTCTTGTTATATTCATCCTTTGACACAAAGATGTCCAAATAGTCGCCGTTCGTCTCGAATAAGATATCCCCAGCTGTATTCTGCGTAATGGTGTCATAGTCGCTATAGTAATCCAGTTCGTCACTGGGTGCTTCGCCCACAATCACCAACTTTGGTGTTAACTTATCCATCAATGATGACGGTATATGACCACTCTTTCTGCCGTGGTGGGGTGCAAACACTATGGTCTTATGTGTGTTTGTTACCTTCTTATCAAACTCTTCCTGCATATCCGTTTCCATGTCACCCATCCACAGGAACGAAAAATTGCCTACAAGATACTTGATTGCCGGTGAAATGTTGTTTGGGCTTCCACCGTCTGCAGCCTTCTCTAAAGCCTCTTGGTACATGTCATCATCAGTGATAGGCCAAAGACAATGTAAACCCGAGTGGCTTCTACCGTCACCCGATTCGTTCATCCACTTGCGTTTGCAGCCTTTATGGAGGCCAAAACTCTTCTTGTTGTCATCGCGCAGTTTCTTGTATCTCTTGAAATCATCCGATTCTGTTCCCTTCTTGGTGGTGTCATTGTCAACACGATAGAAATTCAAAATGCCGAATTTGTTATCATAGTCAACAAGACCTTTGATATGATCATCATCTGGATGCGTAGAAATAAAACGCGTGATACTCATATCTGCTGATTCTGTTCCAATCTCGTTAAGAATATCATCCTTAACATCATCTGTAAGACAACAGTCAATTGTTGTGAAATTGTCTGAGTTGTGTCGGATGTAGAACATGTCTCCATTGCCGACCGAAAAACTTTTTACTTTACTCATTTTTTAATCAATTTTAAAATAAATAACCGCCGCAAAGGTATACAAAAAAAACAAATTTTCATATTTTCCGTGTGTTTTTCACGGAAAATACGGAGATTTAATCGCTTTTCTAATACAAATATGCTGCTTTTTCGTTATTTTTTCACGACTTGTAGTTTTTGTAGTTCCTTCAGGAATTCACTCACCAAATCACGATATTCTATAAACAGCTCCCTACTTGCCATCAATTCGTCCAGTTTCGGATCAAGGTTCTTACTATATTGTTTCTGGAAATTGATGGTATTATGTACATAAACATGTTTCCGTATATAGGTACAGCCGTTTTCATCTTTCTCGAACATACGAACTGCATCACGCCTCAAATCAGGATTTCCCAACAGACTCAAGTCATGGGTTGCTACGGCAATCTGACAATCCTCAGCTATTGAGAGATACATTTTTATGATAAAGGCCAGAGCCTTAGCATGTATACCCGCATCAATTTCATCTATGCAGGAACACTTTCTCCCCATTACGATGTCATATATTACTACCAGCAACCTTATGATGTTAATCGTACCAAACGACTCCAACCCGCCATCAAGTGATTTTTTGCCTGCATGAGCTGTAGAATGAATAAACCGCAAGTTCTTGTGTGATATTATGCCCGTAGGATACTGCTCCAGCATGGCCTTAATAACAATCTCAGGAGCCCCACTTTTTACCAAATCAGAAATCAGCACACTTGCATCGTCCACCTCGTAGTCCACTATGTTTGTTCCCACGTCTGCTAATAGTTTCAGCAACAAAGTCTTTACACGTTTATCGCGTTCCTGATCGCCAGTTTGTAGTCTATCAGCCAGATTTTGATCGCCACGCCTAACCAAACTGATTCTTTGACTAAGGTAATCGTAATTTTTTCTCAGAATGACACTCTCCAAATTCAAGGCGCCAAACACAGACAACACTGTACTGTTCTGAATCACGTTTGCCTCCAACATTCGTTGGTCGTTTTTGCTCAGGTCACAGGCCTGCCCAAACTTAATGGCAACAGTATCTTTTTCTTTATTATATATCCTTTGATAAATTAGTGAATTCCCAGCTTGTCGCAGGACCTCCTCTTCTATCCTGTCAGCACTCACTGCCACCTTATAATAATAAGATATATTATCTATATAATATGATATAGTAAGCACAGTTGGCTTATTACGCGAATCATCATCTAGCAGGAACGGCCTATACTTCGGTCTGTCGTCTGGTTTATCTGGTTTATCTGTAGCTATCATCCTAAGATAGCTAAGAGCTGAGAACATCTTTGATTTGCCAGTGCCATTCAGTCCTACACATAGCAACAACCGCAGTATTCGCTTCCCATCTATCTCTTGATACCACTCAGGTGGTAAAGCAGATGTCTTTTCTTTCTTCGATGCCAGAAAAGACATCTCCACCGGATCCCTATAGGACATATAATTCTTTACTGTAAATGACTCTATCATAACTTGTTGATTTCAAAATATGCGAAATTAAAACATTTTCAGAGTGTAAAATTAAGAAAAACATTCGAGAAATCACCATTTCCCGTGAAAAAGTCACGGAAAATGATATACTATTAACAATTTAAGCATTAATTCAAACCAAAATGTTATTTATTTTGATTAATATCCTCACTACTGTCCACTAAAAAATGGACAGAATTAAAAATTAATTTAGTAGATGACGAAACTTGAATTATGCCTGTTAAATTATTGATTATTAATGTCTAATATTTGAAAAATTTCTAAAAATCAGCATGTTTAAAGAAAAGTTTGACGGCTTTTTACATGAAAGTTACCACGACTCCCAAGGACTACTGTAAAGGTAATCAAATCGTCCCGATTATGCAAGAGCATCTTGGCTCCGTAATGAATCTCGCCCGCATCAAACTGCAGGCCTTTGTACTCCATGCTATGTGTGTGGTGCAGACTGTCAGCCTCCACAAGATAGCTGCCGCCATGCCTACCGCCGTGAAACGCGATTCCAATCTCAGACGGCAGCAACGGTTTCTTGCAAGTTATGCCCTTAACCTTGATCTGATTGCCAAAGTTTTTTTGCGCTGCTTCCGGTCAAGAAAGGGCTGGTGCTTTCTATGGACCGTACCAACTGGAAATTCGATGAGGCAAACATCAACATCCTCATGCTCGGCATCACTTATAAGGGAATTGCCTATCCTTTGCTGTTTTCGATGCTTGACAAACGAGGCAATTCCAACTAGATGGAACGGACAAGGCTTATTGACAGATTCATACGTCTGTTCGGAGCCGACTGCATCGACTCCTTTGTGGCAGACCGAGAGTTCGTAGGCAATGAATGGGTGGAGTATCTCAACAACACGCATATCCGATACTATCTTCGTATCAAGCAGAATTTTGGGCTGAGAAATCCAAAATTGTGCAAGGATGTCAGAGCTTGACATCTCTTCCATGGACTTAAACTTGGACAGGAGCGCATTTATGATAAACTTTTTCTGCTCAAGGGAGAATATGTGTATATAGCCGGAGCTCTTCTCAAGAACTCCGATGGAGTGCCGAAACTTCAGATACTCATCTGCTACAACAAACTGGAACTGGCGGTTGCGACCTACAAACAGCGTTGGCAGATTGAAACCTGTTTCCGAGCTATGAAGACCGCTGGGGTTAACATTGAAGACACGCACCTGCGCGACATTGAGCGCATCGCACGTCTGACGGCGATGGTTTGTCTGGCACTTGTATGGCCGTATCTCGTTGGTGAGCATAAGGATATAAATGTTAAAGCAATAAAGATATTGAAGCATGGCCGAAAGGCTAAGTCGTTGGTCAAGTATGGGTTGGAGGAAATCTCTAACGTGCTTATGCGTCAGCTCTATATGCCAAAGTTCGATGTCTTCAATTTTTTGTCATGTACTTAAAAAGATTTGGAAAAACGGGAAAGAGCCAAGTTATGGAGAGCACCTATCGGGTTACAGGCGGTTGACAATCTACGTGTATCAAATTTTCTCATCGAAACAGCCCATAAACATATAGAAGGACTCATTTCAATGGATGAAGTCACCCAAATGATAGATGAGCATTATGCGCAAAAACGTAAACAATCAAGACTGGATTAAAAAACATCTGTCATTTTATCCTGATACAATTACACAAAATATCGAATAAACAAAAAGCCTCAATGAATCAGATATGACACATTGAGGCATAAGAATTATTACATAATAAGCAATCAACTATCACAAGATAAAACATTTACTTGGGTCAAAGCCATTGGTTATATGTTCATTTTGAAAGATATATCCCATCTGATTGCAGACCACCTTCGTACCATTTATTTCAGTATTAATATTGGTGTGTGAGTGCCCGTAAATCCAAGCATCTATATGGTTGTCAAATATAAGCCCATTCAAATCAGTGGCAAATGCACTGTTTAGAACAGAACCTTTATGATGATTGGCAACCACTTCCAATGTAGGAAGATGATGTGTTACAACCACAATGTGCTTTGCTGTACTTTCAGCTAGGCTTTGCTTGATAAAATCCAAACAAAAAGTGTGCATCTTATTGAACTCCTCCGTTTGAAGCAATTTTCCTTGATACATTATCTGACGAAAATCATTCATACCTTTCCAAACGAAATATTCATCAGCAGGAGAAATTTGAGACCATAAAGTACTCATGATGAAATCTGTATCATCTATTCGCACTACTTGATTTTGATAATACCCTACATTTTCCTTAAACATCCATTTCCATTGCAATCCCCTATCCATCACATCGCAATAATTGTAATACTCATGGTTTCCGGGGACAATGAGTACTTGACGATAATTGGCAGATACCCATTTCCAGAAATTCGCCAAAGGAGCAACCTTGTCTTTCAAGTAAAATATATCTCCGGCAAGCACCAAAATCTCCCCAGTTACAGGTAATTCATTATGTTTTAACCACCTGCTGTTATCGCTGAACTCCAAATGCAGGTCGCTCATATACTGTATTTTCATATTACTGTCCTCCGTTTTCTATTTGCTTGTTTACAATTTTCTTAACCTGTTCAAATGATACAGGTGTAAAGTTATTGTTATCAACTCCTACATCGTATTGCGTTGGGTAGAGATATTGAAGCCGAGCAGCGTCAATTCCGGTGTTGTTTTTCCTTGTGTGAACGTGTCCAAACAATTGCCACACATCTTTGTATCCACCGTCAAAGCATAGAAAAGGATAATGGTTCAAGTATATCCTCTGCTTGCCGACCTCTATGTGCATCTGCATTACTACATGTTCAAATCTGTTAATGTAACCCTGGCGTATATTTTTCAAATCATGGTTACCCATAATCAAATATATCTTTCCGTTTAATCTGTCAAGCATTTTAGTCCATTCTGCTGAACCGCCAAGACAAAAATCACCCAAGTGAAAAACAATATCATCCTGACCAACTGTATTATTCCAATTGGAGATAATTGTTTCATTCATCATTTCCACATCCTTAAACGGTCTGTTACAGAAACGAATGATATTTCCGTGATAAAAATGGGTATCAGATGTAAAGAACACCTTGCTGCCATCAAATTTGTAATTCATTTCTTCTCAATTTATGTGCATCACTGCACGTTAATAATCAAGTTATCAGTACCCATCAGACGGAAACGACAGAAGAGCATCATAAAGGCAACTGCCACAGATGGGTATAAAACAAAAATAGTTGGAAAGTTTGGTAAGGACTCTCCAACTACTTTTGTTTCTATTCTAATTTAAAGCACTATAAAATGTACCTTATTACTATGTTCGTTGGAAAGTATTTGCAATACGAAGTTCAATGCAGGAAACATGAACACTCGACACAGATTCAAGGCATTTATTGCCCCAAATTGTGACTATTGATGATATGTTCATTCTATTTCTCTGCATTGTTAGTTTTTATATTGTTTCAAAATCAATGCAAAATTAGCAAATAAATTCCATATCCTACATCACTTCTTGAGAAAATCCACATTCCATTTTGCCTATATGCTACATATAAAAACTGAACCTATGCAATTAATACATAGATTCAGTTACTGTTCATTTAGGTTACTCTATTGATTCCCTAATAATCCATTGAGTTTCTTTTTTGTACTCCTTACGGTCATATTCCACACCTCTACACATCCAGCAGCTGCACGGAGTTCCTGTAGTCTTGTAAACTTGCGCCCATTTTTCTTTTGCCAACTCAAACCAATGAGGATGTTCATAATGGCTTCCATCCTCACGGATGATACAATGCCCGTAAGCAGCATAAAGAATCATGCGAGCCTTAAATACACGTGCCATTTGTTGGCGTCTCCAAAATTTGTTTCTTTTGTCCATCGTCTCTTTCTATTAAAGTTAGGATGAACAACGATGCTACTTTTGAAAGACCTAATGTATCCATAACGTAATATCTTCAATTTATGAAATCAATAATTATCTATCACTCTTTGTTTTACAACTCAATTTTAACGTCTCCAGATTACAGAGATTCTTCATCATCTTCTTCCTCCTCAAACCCTTCGGACGCATTAGCTATTAATGCTTTTCCTATCTCCATCTGTAAAAATTTAGGGAGGCGGAGCAATTTTGCCATAAGCTGGCTATAAGTGAACTCCACTTTGGCATCAAGTATGGACTCTTCTTCAATACTCGTATCAATGTTCTCAACAGTATCAGAATCTTCAAGAAAATCAGAAAAACTTGGTTCTTCAGGCCAATTCTCAATCGTACCGTCATACTTGATTCTTAAACGGATATAATCACCACAATCATCTGTTTCCGGTATTAATCCATTAGGTACATAATCAGCTATTTTGCATATAACTTTTTTGTCTTTATCAAGCAAGAAATATGTTCCACTATCACATACTTTGGCTTGAAGATACAGATTTCCGTATTCCTGCTTCCAATTCAAAAGTTTATGAGTCTTCAAATTGATTATCCCCGACCACATTCCTTTAGATACCAATGGGTATTTGTTTTCGTATAGTTCCCCCATCCATGCATCGGTATAACTACTCATTTCCTCATCATACGGAAAGTATATCATAAGGTAGTGAGCTACCTCATTCAAATTCTGTTCTCTAATTCCAACTAATATCTGCTTTGCCATAATCTATAAAATTAAATAGTAGTCAATAAACTTAAATCCACATCAGGAATGATAGCATCCTCAATCTTGTCCTTAACAAGAAATCCCATATATAGCGGAATGGTTAGCACCTCTCCCTCACGTCCTACATTATATTGTCCCAGTTTGATTGCACTCTTGACATGATACACATCCTTGTTCTTCAAAACCGTAGTCATACTTTTTGCCTTGCCAGACTTTGCCTTGACTTCAAGGATAACGCATTCACCTTTGAATCTTACCAAGAAGTCCAGTTCAAGTCCACTGTCCTTATGGAAGTAGTATAGTTTTTGCCCGGACTTGCACAAGAAATCAGCCATTAGATTCTCAAAGATAGATCCTTTGTATCCAAGAAGATTACCTTTCAAAATATCTGCCTGTGTTCCATAGTCGAGCATTGCCATAAGAACACCTATATCGGTAGTATATACCTTAAAGCATTCTTTGATGGAATTGCCTTCTAACGGCAGTTCTGTAATTTGTGTGTTATAACATCTACGCACTATCCCTGCATCCTCCAACCATTGGATGCTACCGATATATTGTGAAGCCCGTCCACCTTTCTTAATTACAGAATACTGGAATTTTTTGTTCTCCTTAGTCAACTGTTTCGGTATGGATTCAAAACATTCCCGAATATGGGGTTTGTCTGAATCATCCGCATACTTCACCATATCCTCTTCATATTCTGCAATAAGATTGCGCTGCACCTTATATATAAGTTCGATGTTCTTCGTTTCAAGGAAGCAATTCACCACTTCCGGCAGACCTCCGACAATGACATATCTGTACAAGAGTTCCATCATTGCTTTATGAATCCCCTCTGGAACAGTCTGTTCATTCTCAAAGCATGATTTAACAGACTCAATAATCGCATCGCTAATTCCGTTTGCCCATAAAAACTCCTCAAAGTCCAATGGGTACATATCAATCACGGTCTCATACCCTACGGGAACGGAATCTTGCCCTTCCCCTTCGTCCTTCTTCTTTTTACTCTTGCCGTAACCTTTCACCCCTAAAAGAGAGCCTGTGGCAATAACATCAAAGCGACCGTCTATATGGAATGACTTCAAAGCTGTCCTTGCTTCCTTACATTCCTGAATCTCGTCAAGTATAATACAAGTTTTTCCGCTGATGAAACGACTACCCGGAATCAAAGCTGAGAGGTTGAGAATAATAGTATCGACATCTATATTACCAGCAAAGGCAGACTTCTTATCCGGTTCAAGAATGAAGTTCATGTAAATCACACTCTCATAATTTTCCTCTGCGAATTTTTGGACAATGTATGTCTTTCCACACTGACGTATACCTTTTATTACAAGAGGTTTTCGATTCTCGGAGCTTTTCCACTTGGCTAAATATGTTTCTATTTTTCTTTTAAGCATAATATAAGCTTGTTCTTCCAAACGCAAAAATACATTTTTTCAAGCGAATAAGCAAGCATGATCGCACTTTTTACAGTGAATGAATTGTCATGCATTGCATTTTATTAAACGAGAACAGCTAGTATCAGTACATTTTTCTAAGCAAATTAGAAATATTCCACCGCAAACAGCAGAAATTCCAAGAAAAACACTACTTTTGCATTCAACAAGCGTTCTGTAACATCCATGCGGAAATGACCTATCATTCAACACGTTGAATCTGACAGCGGACAATTCTCAAAATGGCTGAAAAAAGGCGGTACAACACGTATATGCAAAACAATGAAATACAACGGTTTGCATTTGTCCCTACATTCTGTGTATTTGTAAAAACGGAGGTTGTACCGATTAAAATGAAGAGTCACTGATAATCAGTGATGTAAATATGCTGCATCGGCAAATAATAAAAACATATCGCAAAAGTCTCCAAAACATATAACACCATTAATAAATAGCAATATGCCCATCATCGAAATATCATCACTATCCTACCCAGGAGTAGAAATCTTCAGTACTCTCACCGAAGCGCAGCTACGTAATCGTATCGAACCATCCAAAGGTATTTTTATCACAGAAAGTCCTAAAGTTATTTCTGTGGCTCTCAATGCAGGCTATGAACCTTTAGCTCTCTTATGTGAGCGAAAGCACATCACAGGTGATGCTGCAACTATCATTGAACGTTGTGGAAATATTCCGGTCTATACAGGTAAAAGAGAATTGCTTGCTACCTTGACCGGATACACTCTGACCCGTGGTGTTCTTTGCGCTATGCGTCGCCCTAAACCACATAGCATCGAAGAAATATGTCGGGAAGCCCGCCGCATCGTGGTAATAGACGGCGTAGTTGATGCAACCAATATCGGAGCCATTTTCCGTTCTGCAGCTGCTCTTGGCATAGATGCTGTATTGCTCACTCCTACTTCCTGTGATCCGCTCAACCGTCGTGCTGTAAGAGTATCTATGGGGTCAGTCTTTCTGGTACCATGGACTTGGCTGGATACCTCCTTTGGCAAGCTTCACGATTTAGGATTCCGTACAGCAGCTATGGCACTAACGGATGATTCCATCTCCATCGATAATCCTCTTTTGGCAACCGAACCTAAATTAGCTATTATAATGGGAACTGAAGGAGACGGACTATCATACGAAACGATTGCCGAAGCCGACTATGTAGTACGCATCCCCATGTCACATGATGTCGACTCACTCAATGTGGCAGCAGCCGCTGCCGTAGCTTTTTGGCAACTCCGTGCATCGGATTCCAACAAGTAATAGTATAATTCTCATTTTCCTTCTATCGCAATCTTAATCACCCCTTCCAATCTATTTTCGAAAATATGATATGCCTCTTCAATCTTCCCCAAAGGAAACCGATGTGTAATAAGCGGCGTAGTATCTATCTCTCCTTCCTCAATCAAACGGAGTATTTCGGCGCAGTCGCATCCGTCAACCCCACCTGTTTTGAAAGTCAGATTCTTACCATACATATCCGGTAAGGGAAGGAGCTGAGGTTTGTCATAAAGGGCTACTACAGTGACTACCGCATTAGGACGGGCACATTCCCATGCCATACGGAAAGTATCTTCAACCCCAGCCACTTCCAACACGACATCAGCACCACCATGCTCACTGTTTCGAAGCACAAAATCTCTACAATTCTCCGGTATTGTCACCAGCACATCAGGATAATGATCACGAATAAACCGAATCCTTTCAGAAGACTTTTCACAAACAATAATGCGTTTCGGTTTCTTCAACATCACACAAAGCAAAGTGCATATCCCGGTAGGTCCCGCCCCTATAATAAGTACAGTATCATCTTCAGAAAGCTCCGAGATACGAGCCGCCCAAAAACCAGTTGCAAGCACATCGCCTACAAAAAGCGCCTGCTCATCACTCACCGAATCAGGAATACGGTTCAATCCCTGATCGGCATAAGGGACTCTGACATACTCCGCCTGTCCGCCATCAATACGGCATCCTAATGCCCAACCACCATTCACATCCGTACAGTTATTCACATATCCGTGTTGACAGAAAAAGCATTCGCCGCAAAAAGTTTCAACATTTACAGTAACCCTGTCACCCGGTTTGACCGAAATTACACTGCTCCCAACCTGTTCAACAACACCCACCATTTCGTGCCCGACCGTTATTCCGGGGACAGCACGCGGCACACTGCCATGTTTAATATGCAAATCACTGGTACAGATACTGCCAAATGTTACACGAACAATAGCGTCGCGCGAATCTCTCAAATCGGGCATTGGTTTATCCAACAGCCCGAATTTTCCATGTTCGATATATGTATATGCAAGCATAGCATCCTTCCTTTATTATCAGTTCCTAATTTTTTTTGCGAATATAAATATTACATTCTTGATAAAAGAGCGATATATAGAAAATATTTATAGGCATCTCACGCCCGTAAGAATAAGAATGGTTACATTTGCAGATAGATATCAGCATCCTCACATAAACCACAGTCCATAATGAATAAAAACGAACTTACATTTTCCGATATTCCCAATAATTTCCTATGGTGCATCAATCGACAATGTACCAAAGCTGAAGTTTGTCTCAGACAATTGGCAGAAAGACTTTCGCCGGAAGAACTCATATCTTGCAGCACCATCAACTTGAAGCATTTAGCCAAATTCAAAAAAGAGTGTCCTTATTTTCGCTCCAACAAACAAGTAAGATACGCCAGAGGTTTTCTCGGGATTCTGGAGAACCTCACTACCAGACAAACACGTTTCTTCATCAACCGGGTTATCAGCAATTCCAGTCGCCGGACTTATTATCGTATCCGCAATGGTGAACGGGCATTATCTCCTGTCGAACAGCAAAGCATCATAAACATACTCAAAGAATGCGGAGTAACTTTCTCCATTGAATTTGATTCTTACTTTGAAGATTACTATTGGGGTAATACGTTATAATACGGTGACTTTTGCCACCTAATTGGCACAACCGTGCCTATTTATAGGCACAGTAATGCCAATTAACAGGCATAGTTGTGCCAGCTAAGTGGCACAGGAGATTTAGAATATAACCTCATTATACCTGCCTCCAATAGAGTTTTTATGCATTAAGAGAATACAAAAGAGTGAAAGAGAACAGGGTACTTACTATATATTTCCCTATCTTTGTACTATCAACTAAAGCTTAAGGATATGAAGAGACTGATTGCTGTGTTAACCGTTTCGTTGCTCATTTTGTCCGGTTGCGGCACAAGCCAAATGGCGTCGGGCGACCCCGGCGCAATATTTGCGGGTGCAGCCATCGGCGGAAATGTCGGTGGTGCCATCGGCGGTCTGATAGGTGACAATAACAGCGGCTGGCGAGGCGGTTATCGGGGCTCGGCCATCGGCACAATTATCGGAACCATTGCCGGAGCAGCCATTGGGAATGCCGTCTCCGCCCCGAAACAGGAAGAATACAGCTATCGGATAGAAAGAACGGAAACCTGCAAAGCGAAGCCCGAAGCCTATCCCGCTCCCTCCGTTTTCGACAATCTGAGAATACGAAACATACGTTTCATCGACGATGACCGCGACCATATAATCACTTCCGGCGAAAGTAGCAAAGTGATTTTTGAAATCATGAACGAGGGGAATCAGACAATATATAATGTAGTCCCTATGGTGACGGAAATTACAGGCATGAAGCGCATCTATATTTCTCCGCCCGTCATGGTGGAACAGATAGCTCCGCGCAACGGCGTGAAGTATACCGCCAACATCAGCGCAGGAGACCGGATAAAGACGGGCGATATCACCATACGCGTGGCCGTAGCCGACGGAAACGGGCAACAATACGACTGGCAGGAATTCTCACTGTCCACCAGGCGGTAAAAGAGTTACCGGAGTTTCCATACGAACCGAACAACCTATAAACAACAGATTATGGCCGACAACTATCTGGAAAATCAATACGAACGATACCTGGCACGCAAGGCCGCCTGGGAAAGAGAACGTAAATACGGAAAGAAAAAGAAATCTGTACACCCGCGCCCTCTGCCGCAACAAGCCGAAGATGATGTTGTGACCGATTCGGAAGAAGTTATGCTGCATCCCTTCCATACGTCCGTAACAGACATTCCGCTGCCGGAAAAGTTTACTTACCCCTTTTGCTACACTCCGCATCCGCTCTGCATCGCGGCGGTGAAAGAGGTGCAGGACTATCTTGGCCGACAAGACCGATGGAAAGAAGAGTTGGCGCAAGGCAAAATGTTCGGCGTATTGGTGGTGGAAACGGACAAAGGCGAAATAGGATATCTCGCGGCTTTCTCGGGCATTCTGGCAGGCAAAAACGTGCATCCTTTCTTTGTACCGCCCGTGTACGACCTGTTGCAACCGCAAGGATTCTTCAAAACAGAAGAAGAGCAAATCTCACAAATCAACGTACGTATCAGACAGTTGGAAGAGGATGAAGCATACAGACGGCGGATTGAGCAACTGACCGCCTTGCAACAGACCGCCCGAGCGTCTTTGGAAGAAGCCAGGCTGCAAATGAAAGCCGCCAAAGAGAGGCGGGAAGAACGGAGACGGCAGGCCGCCTTATCTCCCGACTGCCGAATCACTCCCGAAGAAGAAAGCACTCTGATACGTGAAAGCCAGTTTCAGAAAGCGGAATACAAACGTATGGAACGTGCCTGGAAAGAGCGTATCGCCCCTTTACAACAAACCGTCTCCACCCACGAGGCCGGCATACAGGCATTGAAAGCCGAACGGAAGGTGCGCTCCGCCGCTCTGCAACAAAAACTGTTCGGACAATTCAAAATGCTGAATCACCGGGGAGAAGTCAAGACGCTTTGCGACATCTTTGAGCAGACCGTACACAAAACCCCACCCGCAGGAGCCGGTGAGTGCGCCGCCCCCAAACTGTTGCAACAAGCCTATCTGCATGGTTGGAAGCCTATTGCAATGGCAGAGTTCTGGTGGGGAGAGTCTCCCAAAACAGAGATACGGCATCACGGACATTACTATCCGGCTTGCAAAGGCAAGTGCGAACCGATTTTGAGACATATGCTGCAAGGTCTTGAAGTGGACGAGAATCCGATGCTGAAGGAATTGCAGTCCAACAAGAAAGAATTGGAAATCATCTATGAAGATGAATGGTTGGCGGTGGTTAATAAACCGGCAGGCATGTTGTCCGTTCCCGGCAAAGAAGATGCGGCTTCCGTTTACAGCGTGGTACGTGAACGGTATCCTGACGCGGACGGTCCGTTGATTGTGCATCGCCTGGACATGGCGACATCAGGTCTGTTGGTGGTGGCAAAGACCAAGCAGGTTCACCAAAACCTGCAGGCGCAATTTAAAAACCGCAGTATCCAAAAGCGCTATATAGCATTGCTTCAAGGAATGGTTTCGCAAGATACGGGAACGGTTGAGCTGCCGCTATGCCCGAATCCGCTTGACCGCCCCCGGCAAATGGTACATGCCGAATATGGCAAACCCGCCATAACAGACTTTGAGGTATTGAAACGCGGGGATAACCGCACCCGCATCGCTTTTTATCCACGTACCGGACGCACACATCAGCTTCGGGTACACGCCGCCCACCCGCTCGGACTGCACTGCCCCATTATCGGCGACGAGCTCTACGGAAAGAAAGCCGAACGGCTGTATCTGCATGCCGAGACGCTGGAATTCACCCATCCCATAACCGGGAAGCAAGTGAGAATCAGCCGAAAAGCAGACTTTTAATCAAATGTTCAGGAATAAACAACAATACATATCAGAATGACTATTCTCCGCCCCACCCCGCAAGACTATGACGAGCTGCTCGCCGTATGGGAAGCCTCCGTACGAAGCACCCACCATTTCCTGACGGAAGAGAACATACAGTTCTATAAACCATTGGTACGAAACCGATACTTCCAAGCCGTAGAGCTTTACATCATCCGGAGCCGGGAAGGAAAAATCGCCGCCTTCATGGGACTGAGCGATGAGCTCATCGAAATGCTTTTTGTACATCCCGCGGAGCAAGGAAAAGGCTGCGGCAAGCAGTTGATACAATACGCGCTCCACGAAAAGCATATATATAAGGTAGACGTCAACGAGCAAAACGAATCAGCTCACCGATTCTACCTGCACACGGGCTTCCGGCTTATCGGAAGAGATGAAACCGATCCTGCGGGAAATCCTTTTCCCATATTGCACCTGCAATGGAAGCCGTAAACAAACCCATATCGCATAACACAAAAACAGATTGACTCATGAGAATACACCACATCGCCATCTGGACTTTTCGTCTGGAAGAAATGAAAGAGTTTTATATCCGTTACTTCAAAGGTACAGGCAATGAAAAGTACATCAATCCCCAAAAAGGATTTGAATCTTACTTTATCCGTTTCGACAGCGGAGCCGACCTGGAGCTGATGAGCCGTACCGATGTACGGGATACTCCCATTGAAGAAAACAGACTCGGCCTGACCCACTTCGCCTTTGCACTCAACAGCAAAGAGGAAGTTCTCGACCTGACGGAACAACTGCGCAGCGCCGGATATACCATCGCCGGGGAGCCCCGTACCTCGGGAGACGGATATTTTGAAAGTGTAGTACTCGACCCCGACGGCAACCGGGTGGAATGCGTGTTCAAGGCAGTCTAAAAAGTCATTTTACACAGAATTTAAATCAACGCCTTTCGCCCGGCATTGCACTAAGTTTCTTATGTTTGCAGCGTAATTCATAAGTTGATTTTAAATTTATCGGAAACCATGAAAATCATTGCATTCCTATTTACAGCATTTATCAGTCTGCAAACGTTCGGACAAGAGAAATTCCCCGACGGTACGCCTATCCCCGACTGGTTCAGACAAAACGAAATCGTAAACATCGAAACGCTGGGACAGAAATATACCATAACCGATTATGGTGTAGTAAACGACAGTACAATCCTCCAAACAGAAAAGATACAGGCGGTAATAGACCGGGCAGCCCGAAACGGCGGCGGTGTCATTGTTGTCCCCAAAGGGACTTTCCTCAGCGGTTCAATCTTCTTCAAACCCCGGACACATCTATATATGGAAGAAGGTTCCGTATTGAAAGGAAGTGGCGACATCAGCAATTTCGCCATTGTCAACACCCGCATAGAAGGACAAAGCCTGAAGTATTTCGCCGCTCTGGTCAATGCCGACAAAGTAAACGGATTTACAATCTCCGGCAAAGGCACAATCAACGGTAACGGACATAGATACTGGAAATCATTCTGGCTGCGCCGGCAGGTTATCCCGAAATGCACCAACATGGACGAGTTGCGTCCCCGTCTGCTCTACATCTCCAACAGCAACGATGTGCAAATCTCCGGAGTACGTCTCATGAACTCTCCGTTCTGGACTACGCATATCTACCGCTGCAATAACATCAAGTTGCTGAATCTCCATATTTTCGCTCCCGCCGCTCCGGTAAAAGCGCCGAGCAGTGACGCCATCGACATCGATGTATGCAGCAACGTACTGGTTAAGAACTGCTATATGTCCGTCAATGACGATGCCGTAGCCCTGAAAGGCGGTAAAGGCCCGTGGGCGGATAAAGACGCCAATAACGGCAGCAATACCAATATCATCATAGAAGACTGTACATATGGTTTTTGCCACAGCGGCCTGACGTGCGGCAGTGAATCGATACACAACCGCAACATCATACTCCGCCGTTGCAAAATCAGCAACGCTACCCGTCTGCTGTGGCTGAAGATGCGTCCCGACACGCCGCAACACTACGAATACATCCTGGTGGAAGACATCACAGGCGATGCCAAGAGCATGCTGCTCATCAAACCGTGGACACAGTTCTTCGACCTCAAAGGCCGTAAGGATATTCCCCTCTCACGTGCCAACAACGTAACTTTGCGCAATATCAACCTGAGTTGCGACATATTCTTCAACGTCAGCAAGTCCGACCAGTACGAATTGAAGGATTTCACTTTCGAGAATCTGAATATCAAGGCAAAGGACGCCAAATGCGATAAAGAGATTATCTCTAATTTTGAATGGAAGAACGTTAAGGTCAATCAATAACGTTCGCCTCAAAACCACGCAACATATTGATTTCTTCCGCCCAAAGTGATTCATCGGGAGTTTCAAGCACAATCGGCATGTCGTTGAACCGTTCATCTTTCATGAAACGTTCAAAGAAATCCATGCCGATAAGTCCTTTCCCGATGCTATCATGGCGGTCTACGCGAGTTCCCAACGCCTTTTTGGAATCATTCAGATGGATAGCGCGAAGAAAGCCGAAACCGACGGTCTTATCGAAATCCTCAAACACCTTATCGTACTCGTTTACAATATCATATCCCGCCGTATAGGTATGACAGGTATCAAGGCAAACGCCTACGCGGGACTTATCTTCCACCCGGTCGATGATATGCTTCAAGTGCCAGAATTCATTGCCGACATTACTGCCTTGCCCGGCGGTGTTCTCAATAACCGCCGTAACGCCCTGCGTCTTGCCCAATGTCATATTGATGGATTCGGCCACCCTATCCAGACAAGCCTCAACGGAAATCTTGTTCAAGTGACTGCCCGGATGAAAATTCAGCAACTTCAATCCTAACTCTTCACAACGCTGCATCTCATCCAGAAAAGCCGCACGGCTTTTCGCCAGTCCTTCCTCTTCGGGATGTCCCAGATTTATCAGATAACTGTCGTGCGGAAGAATATAGCGTGCATCCAAAGCATACTTTCCGCAATTCTCCTTAAATAAAGCAATGCTTTCCCGCGTCAGAGGTTTCGCCACCCACTGGCGCTGGTTCTTGGTAAACAGGGCAAAAGCGTTCGCCCCTATTTCATGGGCGTTGACGGGAGCGAATTCCACACCGCCGCCGGCGGATACATGCGCGCCTATAAATTTCATATTCCGATTGTTATTCATTTGTTTATTGTTCTTTCATAAATTCCCATTGAGACTTTTTCATATCTACAAAACCGTTTGCCCTGAACCGGACACCTTCACTTTCCAGCAACGCTCTTTGCTCCGTCCAGCCCGGTACCAGTCTGCCTTGACTGCTCACCACCCTATGGCAAGGCAGGTGCAAATCTTCCGGCACGTTGTGCATCGCCTGTCCCACCATACGCGAACACTGAGGTCTGCCTACCAGATAGGCAATCTGTCCGTAAGTCACCACGCGTCCCGCAGGAATCGCGGCAACAACGCTGTAAACATCTTGCAGAAAAGCATCGTGATTCATAAGATACAGTCTTTCTTTCCGGCAAAGATAAGGCAAACGGAGAGCATACAAAACAAGTCCGCTCATTTTTTACACCGAATGACGGGATGAGATGCCCGCCTGTCGGGACAGGGCCCCCCCTTTCCGTTTATAGGAAAGTACTTGCTCCAAGCGTATTATAGGCGTAAGTGATATTCTGCTGGCGAAGGACCTCGCCTTTCGGAGTAAACAATATCTGATATTTTATCTGCACATTCGGTTTGCCCACTTGTATGGCCACGATGGGTTGCCATTTGGGAAACTGCACCCAAACAACGTTTTGCACCACCCCGTCCGAAAACTGGCTGGCGGCAAAAGCATTGAACACGGCGGCGGGCACTTCATCCAGCGTTTCCCAGTCCGTTTGCTTCATTACCCACTCCGCATCCGAGTTGAACCAGACTTTGGTATCGAAGCCATTCATCATAAAATCCGCCACATAATACGCCTTGTCCTGCGACCAGGCTATGCCGACGGCTGTGGGATACATCTTTTTAAGAGCTATTTGCACGCTGTCGGGAGCATAACCGGCAGAGGCGGATATAGATGCCAGAAGCATCAGAATCAATAAAGAAGTTTTCAATTTATTCATAATCGTTCAGGTATTAATGGTTCACCGCAAATGATGCGCGGCAAGCACGGATTATACTTATTACACGAATTATCACTGATTAATCAACAGTATCACTTCGTTTTTTGTTTGGTAGTATCCCTGCAAAGATTAATTTTGCAACGTAAATCCATGAAAGCGATATGATAAGTATATATCCTGTTCTTCATAACAAGAAACAATACCTCGACCTCCTACTCCTGGCCGACGAACAAGAGTCCATGATAGACCGTTATCTGGAACGTGGCGAAATGTTCGTCCTGACGGAGGCAGGCAACATAAAAGCCGCCTGTGTCGTTACCCGTGAAGCGGAAGATGTTTTCGAGATAAAGAACATTGCCACCTACCCGCAATTCCAACGGCAGGGATATGGCAGGATACTGATAGAATATCTTTTCAAGCGGTATGCAGACAGATGCCGAACCATGCTCGTGGGTACGGGCGACAGTCCTCTGACCGTTCCCTTTTATGAAAGCTGCGGATTCACATATTCGCACCGCATCCCCGACTTCTTTACGGACAACTACGACCATCCCATATACGAAGCGGGCAAGCAACTGAAAGATATGATTTACCTAAAACGCAGCATGCATGAGTAAAAATAACGCCCGCCCATCGCGCATCGCCCAAGAGCAACGCACCGTAGAGCAGATGATCCGTCTCTACTGCCGCAAGAAAGAGGGCAACAAAGAACTTTGCCCGCAATGCCTCGAATTACTGGAGTATGCCCGCGTGCGCCTGTCCCGCTGCCCGTTTGGCGAGAAGAAGAACACTTGCAGGCTCTGCCCCATTCATTGCTACAAGCCTGCCATGAAAGAACGGATGCGTGAGGTGATGCGGTATGCCGGGCCGCGAATGCTGCTCTATCACCCTGCGGCGGCACTCCGGCATTTATGGAAGGAGTATATACATCAATATTTCAGCAAACGCTTCGGACTGCCATGCCAGGAACAGCACAAACAGTAGACTTCCGTCAAATCATACCCTTCCAAAGAAGCTTCGGGATCTTTGGGCACAATCTCTCCCTCACGGGAAACATATACGGGCAGACGCTCTCCGCTGCCGTTCAGGACAAAAAAAGCCCCCACTTTACATTGGGGGCATACCATTTTACGCATCATCAGTTGAAGTAATATAAGAAGATGGCGATACCTTCGAGCGCTTTCTTCTTTTCGCCCTCTATTTCGATAGCAAACTTGATTTCCGCCTTTGCCACACCGCGCAGGTTTGCCAGCGAGTGCAGGGAAGCCACCAAACGGATGCTCTGCCCGGACAGTACAGCCTGGCCGAACTTCATCTTGTCCATACCATAGTTAATCATCATCTTCAGGTTGTTCACCTCAATAATCTGGTTCCACAGATGCGGCAGCATGGAGAGGGTAAGATAACCGTGCGCAATAGTACTCTTAAAAGGACTTTCGGTCTTGGCACGCTCGGTATCAACGTGAATCCACTGGTGGTCCAGCGTTGCGTCGGCAAAGAGGTTGATACGTTCCTGCGTAAGCTCCACATATTCCGAAACACCGATTTGCTGACCTATCAGCTTTTCAAAATCCTCATACGAGTTGATAATAACTTTTTCCATATATTCTTTGTTTTGTTGGGTAAATAGCGTTGTAAACGGTAACAAAGATACCGCTTATCTCCGAATAAATTACAAACAGACTGCTAAAAAGCCATATATTCCGGCTGTTTTTACCATAGTCTACCTTATTATGAGCCGCACATTCCACAAAGAACGCATAAGTTTATACTTGTCTGCAAACAGATAATGTCACGGCTCCGCATAACAAAACAAACATACGGTTGGTAATAACTGTTATTGTATTGTATTTTTATTATATCTCTTCCCCATTTCTTTTCATTTCTGCGAATTATATCTATTTTTGTAAGCATATACAAGTATATAATAAGAATATCAATCACTCTAAATATTCCTGTATGGACGCTAAAAAGGATTATAACCTGTTATCAGACATAATGCGCAATGCCAACATGGGCTGGTGGGAAGCCGACGTGCAGGATGCGAGTTATATCTGTTCCGAATACATCGCCAACCTGCTGGGTTTGAAAGAAGACGGTTACATCAGCTTTGAAGACTTCAACAAACGCATCTTGAAAGAGGAGCAACCGCATACCACCTCACATTCCTTTTACAATATGCAGCAGATGAATGAAGCCGTCTATCTGCTCGATAGCGTAAAGGGCCCCGTATGGGTGCGCAGTAAAGCCTGCATGCAGAAAACCGATGAAAAAGGACATACCAAGATTTACGGCATAGCCGAAATACAGGACGGCCCTTATATGTCATCCGCCTCGCAGGTGTTGCAACAACGCGAACGGCTTTTGCACAACATCTACAAGAACCTTCCGGTGGGCATCGAACTCTACAACATAGACGGAGTTCTGATAGACCTCAACGACAAGGAACTGGAAATGTTCCACTTGCGACGGAAAGAAGACCTGCTGGGTGTCAATATCTTCGACAATCCCGTATTTCCGCAAGAGATGAAAGAGAAACTGAGAAAATATGAAAACGCCGATTTCACGTTCCGCTACGACTTCGCGCAAGTAGGCTCTTACTACGACCCGCAGACCAAAACGGGTACGATAGACCTCGTGACCAAAGTAACCACGCTGTACGACGAAAATCACGTCCCTACCAACTATCTGCTGATAAATGCCGATAAGACCGAGACTACCGTAGCCTACAACAAAATACAGGAATTCGAGAGTTTCTTCGAACTGATAGGTAACTATGCCAAAGTAGGGTATGCCCATTACAATCTGCTCACCCGGCAGGGATATGCCCAACACAGCTGGTATATCAATGTCGGTGAGCAGGAGGACACACCGTTGTCCGAAATCATCGGAGTGTACAACCACATCCACCCCGACGACCGTCACGATATGCTCCGCTTTCTGGATAACGCCCTAAAAGGTACAGAGAACAAGTTCAACAAGGAAATACGCATTCTCAGACAAGACGGCAACTGTTCTTGGACACACGTCAACCTGATAGTGAAAGTGTACGCTCCCGAACGGAACTGTATCGAACTCATCTGTATCAACTACGATATCACCCGGCTCAAAGATACGGAAGCCATGCTGATACTGGCCAAAGAGAAAGCCGAAGAATCAGACCGCCTGAAATCCGCTTTCCTCGCCAACATGAGTCACGAAATACGCACGCCGCTGAATGCCATTATCGGTTTCTCCGGTCTTTTGCCCTACATAGAGGATGCCGAGGAGCGCGACCGCTATATAGCCCTGATAAACCACAACAATGAGTTATTGCTGAATATCATCAATGATGTATTAGACTTGTCGAAAATAGAAGCCGGACACATAGAGCTGTCTCCCGTCTGGCTCAATCTCTCGGACCTGATAGACGAGAGCTGCACCGAATGTCAACGTAATGTTCCCGAAGGCGTAACGCTCAAAACCCGCTATCCGGCAATTCCCCGCCTGATAGAGCAGGACCCGATGCGCATCAAGCAGGTATTAAGCAACCTCGTATCGAACGCGTTGAAGAATACAACGCAGGGATATGTCGAGATTTCATACGAAACGGGACAGTCCGAAGCGAGGATAAGCGTTTCCGATACCGGGCGCGGCATACCTCAAGAAAAGCTCGGCGTGATATTCGAACGGTTCGAAAAAACGGACTCTTTCGTACAAGGAGCCGGACTGGGCTTATCTATCTGCAAGTCCATCGTGGAACACATGAACGGGAGAATCGAGGTGATATCCGCCGTAGACGAAGGCAGTACGTTTACCGTAACGTTTCCCTGCCAAGTACAGCCGGCGACATAACGGAATAGAAATAAAGAACAGGAAAGAAATATGATAATACAAAAAGAGTTTACCCTCACCCCTCACAAGCGTGGCTTTCATCTGGTTACGGAAGAAATATCCCGCAACCTGCCGCCGTTGCCGCCAACCGGATTATTACATTTGTTCATCAAGCACACAAGTGCCGCACTCACCATCAACGAGAATGCCGACCCGGATGTACAGACAGATATGGAAGCCATCTTCAACCGCCTTATCAGGGAACGTGAACCTTATTACGAACATACCTGCGAGGGGGACGACGATATGCCGGCGCATGCCAAGTCCACCATTGTGGGAGCAGAACTGACCATCCCCATTACCAACGGACGGATGAACATGGGCATTTGGCAAGGTATCTATCTGTGTGAATTCCGCAATCGTGGCGGCGGAAGAAAAATCGTCGCAACCGTTATTGGATAATCTCTGCCCATGAAAAAAGCCATTATCATAGGAGCCACCTCAGGCATCGGTCAGGAAGTAGCCCGTTTACTCGTGCGGCAAGGTTGGCGCATAGGTATTGCCGGCAGGCGCGAAGAAGCCCTGCGGAGCATGCAGCAAACCAACCCCGAACAGATAGAGATGCAATGTCTTGATGTGACAGAGGATAATGCCATCCTGCATCTCAACCGATTGGCAGACCGCCTAGGCGGTATGGACTTGTTTTTCCTAAGTTCCGGTGTGGGTTATCAGAACAGAGACCTGGAACCTGAAATAGAATTGAACACCGCACGTACCAATGTCGAAGGATTTACCCGAATGGTAACCGCCGCTTTCGACTATTTCAAAAAAACGGGTGGCGGACATATCGCTGTAATCAGTTCCATAGCGGGCACCAAGGGGCTGGGTGTAGCACCCGCCTACTCCGCCACCAAGCGGTTTCAGAATACGTACATCGACGCTTTGGCGCAACTTTCACGGATGCAGCGCCTCAACATCCGCTTCACCGATATCCGTCCGGGCTTCGTAGCAACGGACTTGCTGCGGAACGGCAAGTACCCGATGCTGATGCATGCCGACGAAGTAGCCCGACACATCGTCCGGGCATTAAAACATAAAAAACGGGTGGCGGTAATTGACGGACGTTACAGCCTATTGGTATTCTTTTGGCGAATGATTCCACGTTGGCTGTGGGAACGGTTGCCTATAAAGAATTGATTTCGTATCTTCACGCCAATAAACCAAAAACGACCAAGATGAAAAAAAAAGTCGGATATATGATACTTACAGCCACCGTTGCCCTGTGTACAGGCGCTTCGTTGCCTTTTCTCCTCGGCAACAGTGTGCTGAATCCTGAACAACAATCCGTTAAATCGGAAGTGCCCTACTGCGTCACCTCTCCTACCGTACCCGCCAAGATTACCTTTGCCGGACAGGAAGTGGACTTGCTGCGCTACGACCACCGGGAACGTATGGACCGTGAACTGATGTCGTTCACCTATATGCATTCCACCACGATGCTCACCGTAAAGCGTGCAAACCGCTATTTTCCTATTATAGAACCTATATTAAAAGCAAACGGCATACCGGATGATTTTAAATATCTGGCCGTGATAGAAAGCGCGCTTAACCCGCTTGCCAAATCACCCGCCGGTGCCGCCGGCATGTGGCAGTTCATGCCCGGTACAGGACGTGAGTTCGGTTTGGAAGTAAACAATAACATCGACGAACGCTATCACGTGGAAAAAGAAACGAAAGCCGCCTGCAAATATCTGAAAGAGGCCTATGCCAAATATGGTAACTGGCTCTGCGTAGCCGCTGCCTACAATGCCGGACAAGGACGCATCTCCGCGCAGTTACAGAAACAAATGGTGAGCCGGGCGGCAGACCTTTGGCTGGTAGAGGAAACCTCACGCTATATGTTCCGTTTGCTGGCGGCAAAGGCTGTTATCAGCAATCCGCAACAATACGGTTTCTTACTGAAACGTGAACATCTTTATCCGTCCATCCCATACACTGAAGTGAAAGTCACTACGGGAATAACCAATCTGGCGCAATTCGCCAAAAGCAAAGGTATCACCTATGCTCAGCTGAAAGATGCAAATCCCTGGCTGCGTGACATTTCTTTGATGAACAAAAGCGGACGTACATACATCCTAAAGATACCGACGCAAGCCGGAATGCACTACGATCCGCATAAGACCGTTCCTTATAACAAGCACTGGGTAATAAATTAAGAGTCAAGTCTGTTTCTCCGTCAAATACTTCCAATAACGCACAGGCATATCTTGTCTGTGCTTGCGGGGATTCAGCCTCTCTCTGATGCAGATTGCCTTGAAATAGGTTTTCCAAAGTCGCTGAAAGAGTTTTTCATCTTTATCCATAAGGCTTTCGTCCAGCATACCCGTCACAAGATGCCCTTCATGACTATCTTCGCCGAAAGTAACTTCCCGTATTTCTTTTAAATCGTAATAATAGCCATAGGCGCGCTTAATGTCATATATCAACCAACGTTGGTCGGCAAAGCGGTCTTTAAAATGCCCGGTTATCAGGGGAAGTGCATTCTTCTCCGGCTCCACCGCTGCAAAATAAGTACCGTCCGCAGCCTTTTGAAAACGGATGAACTGCAACATCCGTATGCGTTCCCAATCTACCCGTTTCCACATACGTGAGAATTCCAAGACATCAGGGTCGGCAAAATTGGTTTCGATGGAACGGGGAGCATCTATTGCTTTACGGATATAACGAAACAGGAGCGATGCCGTTTCCGGCTCTTCCGCCAGCCAGCATTGGGTAAGGCAGGACAAGGCGGATGCAGACAGTTTTTTCTGTAAGCCGCGCCAAACCCTGCCCGCTTTCTCTTCATCGGAAACCACCGTAAAAGCCTCATCATGGAATAAGGGTAGCGGCTCTCCCTCTGCCAACAAAGCATCCGGAAAAGTACGGCGGGAATAGGCCTCGAAAACAGAAGTCAGCAATCCCTCGAAAGTATTATCGAATATAAACAGGTTCATTCTCTTTCTTCTCCAAAATCAAGTGTCAACTGCCTGTCGTCGTATTTCTTTTTAGGCTTTCGCACCAACAGATTGCGCACCCCTTGCGGAGTCATTTCATTGACCGTACGCATAGGCAGTTCACTGCACGTAATAAAATACTGCGCTTTCTTCATTACCACGCCGATTTTTTTCAGCTGATAAAATCCCAATTTGGAAAAACGGCGGGAAGCGATTATCAGGCGCGCCGATTTCACGCCGATACCCGGTATGCGGAGTATCATCTCATAATCCGCTTTATTGATATCAACGGGAAACAGTTCGGGATGACGCAAGGCCCACGACAGTTTCGGGTCTATCTCCAAATCCAAATCCGGATAGGCGTCATCTACGATTTCATCTACCTTGAACTGATAGAAACGCAGCAGCCAGTCAGCCTGATAGAGGCGGTTCTCGCGTACCAAGGGCGGCTGTTTCAAAGCCGGCAGGCGCTTGTCGTACGTATTCACCGAGACATATCCGGAATAATAGACGCGCCGCATCGTAGGGCGCTGATAAAGAGCCGATGAAAGGAAAAGAATATCCTTGTCCGTTTCAGCGGTAGCCCCCACAATCATCTGTGTACTCTGTCCCGCCGGAGCAAAACGGGGCGCATAACGATACTTCTTACGTTCTTCCGCACTCTCCAAAACACCTTGCTGGATATATCGCATCGGAGCAAACACGCTCTTATGGTCTTTCTCCGGAGCAAGCAGCTTGAGGTTTTCTTCTTTGGGGATTTCCACATTGACACTGAGACGGTCGGCATATAACCCGGCTTCATTCACCAACTCCCGACTGGCTCCGGGAATACTCTTCAAATGGATATAGCCGTTGAAGCGATGGATGGTACGAAGGTCTTTGGCCACACGCACCAACCGTTCCATTGTATAATCGGGGTTGCGCACCACACCGCTACTCAGAAAAAGCCCTTCGATGTAGTTGCGGCGATAAAATTCCATTGTCAAATCCACCAGTTCGCCGACGGAAAGGGTGGCGCGAGGCAAGTCGTTGCTACGACGGTTGATACAATAGGCGCAATCGTATATGCAGTAATTCGTCAGCATCACTTTCAACAACGAAATACAGCGTCCGTCCTCTGCAAAGCTATGACAGATACCCCACCCGCCCACAGTATTACCCACCATGCCCGCTTTATTGGAACGCACAGTACCGCTGGATGAGCAAGATACATCGTACTTTGCCGACTCCGCCAATATCTTCAACTTATTTAATACATTCTCGTCCATAACCCGTGCCAAAAGTAGCAATAAAACTTCGATTTCAAGGACGAAGGCCAAGCAATTAATATATTAAAAATCGTTGAGGGATAGGATAGAAAAACGACTTATCCGTACAAAGGAACTACTATATATAAAATAAAAAAGACCGCCGGACGGCAGTCTTTCACAGCATTAAATCTGCTTTTTTCTTACTTCTTAGAAGCTTCCAAAGATGCTTTGCGGAATTCTTTCATTGTCTTTTCGATTTCCAAAGAAGCCTTACGTGCACGAGTACCGGCTGCCTTGTTACCGTTTTCCAACTGAGCTTTTGCATCTTTTTCGAATGCTGCATACAATTCTGCAACTTTTTCAACTAATTCTTTCATAATCCTTTTCTTATTAATATTACTTCGTTAATAATGTCTGGCAAAAATACACTCTTTCTTGAAATAAATGCAGAAAAACAATATTTTTTTTGAAATAATCCGCAAAAATTGCGCAAAAAGGCGTCCTCTGGCGTTTTTTGCCTACTTTTGCAGGCATGAAAACCCTTACAGATACGGAATACATACACATGCTCATAGCCGAAGGCGAACACCAAAGGCAGGACTTTAAGTTTGAGATTTCCGATGCCCGTAAGATCGCAAAAACGCTCTCCGCCTTTGCCAATACAGACGGCGGGCGGTTGCTGATCGGAGTTAAAGATAACGGAAAGATCGCCGGAGTTCGCTCTGACGAGGAACAATATATGATAGAGGCGGCAGCGCAAATGTACTGTCAGCCGGAAGTGAACTATACCATGCAGACCTTTCAGGCGGAAGGACGCAGCGTGCTGGTAGTGCAGATTGAGGAAAGTCTGCAAAAACCCGTATATGCCAAGGATGAAACAGGAAAACCGCTGGCTTATCTGCGCATCAAGGATGAGAATATACTCGCCACACCGGTGCATCTGCGTGTATGGCAGCAAAGTGGTAGTCCGCGGGGAGAACTAATAACTTATACAGAGCGCGAACAGTTATTGCTTGACTTGTTGGAAGAAAATGACAGTCTATCGCTGAACAGGTATTGCAGGCTGGCACGCCTTTCCCGACGTGCAGCGGAACATTTACTTGCCAAGTTCATCCGGTTTGATATTGTAGAACCGGTATTTGAAGGTCATAAGTTTCACTTCAGATTAAAATAAATAATCATTCTTCAATCCTGACTTTTACTTTTTGGGTATGAGGAAAAAGTTGTTTACAGAAAAACAAAAACCAAAAACAGTTGTTATTTTAGGGTATCTCAGTATGATACTTAGGGTACCTCAGTATGATACTTAGGATACCTCAGTTGCAGTCTTAGAACGCCTCAACACAACACATTAATATTCAACCAGTTATAAAATATATCTTTTGCGACCTTTATAATCAATAAATTCAGACAGAAGAACCGACAGTTTATCATTAAACAAGTAAATATAAAACAATATAGCATGAATATAATCAATTCAATCAACGATATTCTCTGGACCTATATCCTTATCGCTCTGCTTTTGGGATGTGCCCTTTGGTTCACGCTGAAAACCCGCTTCGTACAGTTCCGCATGATAGGTGAAATGGTACGTTTACTGGGTGACTCAGCAGGAACAAACGGTAAGCCAGGTGAAAAGCATATCTCTTCATTTCAGGCATTTGCCATCTCCATTGCCAGCCGCGTAGGTACGGGCAATCTGGCGGGTGTAGCCACCGCCATCGCTGTAGGCGGACCGGGAGCAGTGTTCTGGATGTGGGTCATTGCCTTGTTTGGTGCTGCCAGTTCATTCGTAGAGTCCACATTGGCACAATTATATAAGGTGAGAGGCAAAGACTCTTTCATCGGCGGTCCCGCCTATTATATGCGGAAAGGATTGAAACAACCGTGGATGGGTACTGTGTTTGCCGTACTCATTACGATAACTTTCGGCTTCGCCTTCAACTCCGTGCAAAGCAATACACTGTGTGCAGCTTTCGAACATGCGTTCGGTTTCGATCACATCATTGTAGGAGGGGTTATTACCATAGCTACGCTGCTTATTATCTTTGGTGGTGTACAGCGCATTGCTAAAGTGAGCAGTATCATTGTCCCCATTATGGCATTGGGATATATTGCTTTGGCACTGATTATTGTAGCTATCAATATCACTGAACTTCCTGCCGTTATCAAACTCATCGTCAGCCATGCCTTCGGCTGGCAACAGGCATTGGGTGGTGGCGTAGGTATTGCATTGATGCAAGGCATCAAGCGGGGATTGTTCAGCAATGAAGCAGGTATGGGTTCCGCTCCCAATGTGGCAGCTACCGCACACGTCACACATCCCGTAAAGCAGGGGCTGATACAGACCTTGGGCGTTTTCACCGATACATTAATTATATGTACCTGCACCGCATTCATTATACTTTTCAGTGGTGCGCCACTGGACGGCTCTACCAACGGGGTACAACTTACGCAACAGGCACTAACGAATGAGATAGGTTCAGCAGGAAGCATTTTTGTTGCTATTGCTTTGTTCTTCTTCGCCTTCAGCAGCATTCTGGGTAATTATTATTATGGAGAAGCCAATGTACGTTATCTTACCCGTAAGAAATGGATATTGAACATTTACCGTATTCTGGTAGGTGGTATGGGGCTATTTGGTG